>ERZ1370068.4299-contig-3379_pt1 | contig 27981 bp, 45 predicted proteins | sample MGYA00561227_ERZ1370068 | MGnify/ENA primary metagenome ERZ1370068 (study PRJEB38410, sample SAMEA6850437) | metagenome | study: Metagenomic assessment of the ecological functions of the soil: analysis of the soil microbiota associated with the...
AGGCCCTTGGAGAACGCCGCGGCCATCACGGTTCTGCGCGCACGTCGCGAATTCAGCGAGAGCGGAACTCCCGTGGCACGCTCGCGTTCCAGAGGCGCGCGCCATCCATGTGCACCGGCAAGCCGCGCTCCTCGGCCACCGCCTGAATTGCCTTCAGGTCAGCTCACACTCGTCACGACGACGCCGGCCGGCACCGTTGTGCGTGTTCTACGACGCACACGAGGCTGGCCGCCGGGAAGTAGCGCGACACCGGCACGCAGCGTGCGCGCGGAGATCGTCGGCGCTCATGACGGATCGGTTGGCCTGACCGGCAACACCTGCGCGCCGTTCAGCGCAGCCGAGGCCAGCGATTTCGCTGTGGACGATGTGCGGCGTCGATGTCGGCGAGCATCCCGTTCCGCGCGGGGCGTGAATCCACACCGCCGCTTGGTTGGCCATCGCACCGCTCGGGAAAACAGCGCGGCCTCTCTCCCAGCAACGCGGCGACCCGTTGCTCGAGTGCGCCGCATCGTTGGGTCGCCGTCGCGCTCGTCATCACCAACCTCGGCCGCGGCCATCGCGGCCCGCATCGCCGGCGTCGGCTTGGTGACAGTGTCGCTTCGCAGGTCGATGGTCATGCGGGGAATATGGCACCCGCCACATTCCCCACGCCTATTACGGCTTCTTCGTGATGACCGGAACGCTTGACTTCGGTTTTCTGGTCCCGACGACCGGCTTGGTGATAACGATCGTATCCTTCTTCGTCCCCACGACCGGCGTGCTGATCGTCTCGGTTTTCGTCGTCACCGTCGGCGGATGCAGCGTGTCCTGCGTCGTCTTGACGTCGACATCGACCGGGCGTTTGACGACGAGGTCGCCGTTCTCCGTGCGGCCGCACGCGCCAAGAAGCGCGAAGCGCGCCGACAAACAGCAGAGTCTGTTTTTTCATTTGAGGTCTCCGGGCCTCGAGGTTGACAGCCTCTGAGGGCAACCGTCGGGCCAGAGCCGCGGACTAATCCAGTGAAGACCTCGCGCTGCCGCTGTCGCACGCGCCTGAGCTCGTAAACCTGAGCCGACCTCGCCGCCAAGAATGAAGATCAGCGCGGCGTAATAGAACCACACGATCACGACGACGATCGCCGAGAGCGTCGCCGTGTACAGCGAGCCCGGGATTGAACGTCGCCGTAGTACGAGAACGCCGATGCGCGCCGCCTCGAACGCCAGACTCGTGAACGCGCGTCGCGACCCACGCCGTTCTCGTGCGCACTCGCCGAACCGGCAGGATACTTGTAGAGCGCGAAAAACATCAGCGCGATGAACGCGAACGCCAACCCGCGTCCGATCGAGTACTCCACGCTGCCCATCACGTCCTTGCGGACGCCGACCGTGATCGAGCGCCTCGCGCCGCTCTTCGTCGCGAGCATCACATACGTGCTGCACCGTGACGCTGGCGACGAACAGCAGCGTGCGATAACACGGTGATCTTCACGTCGAAGATCTTGCCGGCGATGATGCCGCGCTCGCTCTCGATGTCGAACACGCTCGCGAGCACGGTGCGCAGCGATCCGAAGAGGCGCGTCGAGAACCAGATGAATCCGATGGCGCTGTAGATCGTGATCGAGCCGCGCGTCCTGAGCAGGTCGGTAATCACCTTGTCGAGCGCCGAGGTCGATCCGCGATTATGCGCCGGCAGCAGAGCGGTCGATGAACTCGACGACGGTCTGTGCCGACGTCGACGTCGACGGTGCCGGACGACGATGGGCAGCAGATGACGTGACGCCGGCCGCAAGCAGCAGGAACGAACGGGCAGCGCGGCGAGGATCAGGTTGAACGCGATCCCGCCGGCGAGGAAGAGCACGTTGTCCTCGCCGCTGTTGTCCCAGACGCGTTTGACGTAGTCGCGGAGCGTCCAGCCAAGGTCGACGAGGAAGGGACGCTTGGCTGCGACGCGGTGAGGGCGCGGTGACGTCGGTAATGTCAGCCCTCGTCCATCTCGTCGACTGCCGACAGTCGCGCGACCCGCTCCGCGCAACCGCCGCGCCGGCCCCGTACGCCGCCTTCGTCTCGGCGATGCGTTGCTCCGAGCTCGTCGCGCGCTTCCTGCGCCGCGGCGCGCCCCGCCTCCATCGCGCGGTGCACTTGCTGCGCGCTTCACGTCGAGCGCGTGCCGAGCGGAATCGATCTGATCTTCAACGCGGCGGCGCGCGTCCTGGAAGGTGTCGACCACCGTATCGGTTACGTCGTTCGCGACGTTCTCGGCGCGCGCGTCGAACGCGCACGCGCACGCCGCTTGATGTCGCGTCGCGTCGCCGCGCCCGAACGCGGGGCCAGCAACAGCGCCGCTGCCGCGCGAGCGCGAGCCCAATGAGAAATGGCCCGATGCCCGTATCGGAGTGGCGCTCGATCACTACGTACGGCTGGTCGTCGTCGTCGAATTGATATCGCGACATTGCTGAGTTCCTCTCGCGTTAGCGCTTCTTGTTCGGTGGACTCTTCTTGACGGCGCCGGCTGGACGCGAGTCGGTGACGGATCGACGACGCGCGGGCCCCCGCCTCGCATCACCGTCATCTGCGCGCCGATTGATCAGCGCCAACAGATCGGCGCGGACGTCCTCGCATCGAAACACCGAGCAACTTTGGCGGTCCGACCCGCGTCGCCACCCGTGGACGCGAACGTGCGGAGCACGAGCTGGCTGCCGCGCGTCCGAGACATCGTCGCGCCGACCTGAATCGTGACGGTTGACGACACCTCACCCGCGTTCCGCAAGATGCCTCGGCATGATGTCGTTGAGCGTGATCTGTCGACCGCGCGCCATGATGACCGACCGCTCGACGGCGTTTTTCAGCTCGCGGACGTTCCCCGGCCAGTGGTACGACGAGAGCCATTCCCACGCCGCCGTATCGAAGTCGCTGATCTGCTTGCCGTTCTGGCTGCGCGAACCGCTGCAAGGAATTCCGTCGCCAGCAGCTGCACGTCCTGCGACGCGTTCGCGCAGCGGCGGCAGGTCGATCTGCACGACCGCGAGCCGGTAGTAGAGATCCTCGCGCAGCTCGCCGTCGGCGATCGCTTTCTGCAGATCCTTGTTCGTCGCGGCGACGATGCGGATGTCGACCGCAGATCTCCTTCTTGCCGCCGAGTCGCCGCACCATCCGCGTCTCGAGGGCGCGCAGCAGCTTGACCTGGATGTCCGGCGACATCTCGGCGACTTCGTCGAGGAAGATCGTTCCGCCGCTCGACATCTCGAACGCGCCCGGCTTCTCGTTGGTCGAGCCGGTGAACGCGCCCTTCTCGTGACCGAACAGCTCGTTCTCGAGGATCTCTTTGGGAAGCGCGGCGCAGTTGAGCGCGAAGAACGGGCCTTTGGCTCGATCGCTCTTTGAGTGCACCGCCCGCGCGACAGAGCTCTTTGCCGGTGCCCGACTCGCCGAGGATCAGGACGCTCGCCGTCGACGGCGCGACCGCGTCGATGACCTGATAGACCTCGCGCATCGACATCCGACTGCCCGGTGAGCTCGCCGTAGTGCGTGAGCCCCTCGAGCTTGCGACGTCAGCTCGCGATTCTTCTGCTGGACGTTGAACTTCTCGATCGCCTTCGGAATGAGCGCCTTGAGCCGGTTGAGCTTTTCGGCGTTGAGCGGCTTCTCGATGTAGTCGTAGCGCGCCCTGCTGCATCGCCTGCACGGCCGAGTCGACCGTGGCCTGGCCCGGTGATGATGATGCACTCCGTGGGAATCTGTCGCTGCTGCAGTTCGCGCAGGAGCGCGAGCCCGTCGAGCTTGGGCATCTTCGAGATCGGCCAGCACCACACCGAATCGATCCTCGCGACAGGCGCTCGAGCGCTTTCTGCCCGTCGGCCGCGATCTCGACGTCGTAGCCTTCGTCCGGACAGGATGGCGCTCAGGCCGGACGTGATCGCCTGTTCGTCGTCGGCGATGAGAACCTTTGCATTGGCTTCGCTTCATTCGCTCGTTGCCATCTCCCGTCAGCGGGGAAGCTGATAGACACGGCGGATGGTTCCGCCCGAATGGTGATTCCGGCATCTCCTGCGGCGATGACGATCTCCGACTGGACGGTCATCGCGTTCCCATCACTGCTTTCGATTCGTACCGACCGGGCGTTCGCGCATCCGCGACCGCCGTGCAACGGACGGTCGTATTTGCCTCGACGGCGGCGAGCAAACTCTCGCAGATCGCCAACCGGACCGCGCTGCCCGGCGCCGACGTCACACCGAGCGCGCTCAGCGCAGACCGCGTCGTCGAGCGTCAACTGCTTGCCGTCCGAACGACGCCGCCGCCCCGAGTAAGATAGCAATGCGTCGAACCTTACTCCGACGTTTACGGGCTCTGGTGCCTTCCTCGTGAGACCCAACAGCGCCTCGGTGAGCGAGATCACCATATCGAGCTGCTCCGGAGCCGCGGCCGCGAATGATGCGACTGATGCGGCCATCATGTTCGCCTTCTCGGCGCGCGACCGAATCACTTCCTGAGTTCACGGACACTCCGTTCAGCGCGCCTTTGAGCTCGTGCGCCGCCCGCCCGACGAGTCGATACAGCGCATCGAGCCAGAGAGCATCGATCTCCTCGAGCTCGGCCGTCATGCGCGACTGACCGCCGACGCGCCGGAATCGGGGCTAGTCCACTCAGATCGGCGTCGTCCGGCGCGGCGCGACAGCAACCGCCGGCGGTCGGATCAGGGCGATGAATCGCCACCGGCTTCACGAACCTGGCGACGATCGGCGCGGTATCGCCGATCGCCAAGCTGCTCGAACAGGAATGCGAACTTCTCGTCGTACGCCTTGGCCAACGCCGCCTTGGTATCGTCCGGCAGGTTCCACAGCTGTTCCTTGAACGGCCCGAGTGCCTTTTTTCGAGTCTTGTAATAAGAACTGCTCGTCCGAGTCGGTCGGCTTGCGCTCGTCTTTCGCGTTTCGCCGACAGCCAGTCGTAGATCGTCGCGCGCAAGCTCGGCCGGCATGTGGTCGAACAGCATGTTCTGGAAATTCGTCGCGAGATGGATCTCGGCGGTCTCGCGTTTCGGAAAGTTGTTGAACGCGGTATCGGGCAGCGTCGACGCGCCGTGCTGCACCGCGCCGGCAATCCGTATTCGTCGCGCGCCACCTTCGACAATCGCTCCAGCGTGTCGAGGTCGAGCTTCACGTCGGCGATGGAGCCGTCGGCGAGCACGACGCCGCCGTGCGACGTGCCCGACTGCACGCTGATCTTCGACAGTCCCTTCATTCCGGCCGGCAGATTTCGATTGAAGCCGTCCATGTACGCGCGCAGCTCTTCCACGGTGCTGTTGTTCGTTCCGACCTCGCCGATCTCTCCGCCGACGGACATCGTCACGCCCGCGGGCTCGAGCTCGCGAACAGTCTTGAGAATGTCGATGCCGACTTCGTAGTTCAGCCGCTGCTGTTCGTCGAGCGATCGGCTTGTGAATGTCGACCGAGCGTCGACGTATCGATGTCGATGTTGTAGAAGCCCGCGTCGATCGCTTCGTGCGCGAGCGCGCTTCACCGCGTCGACTTCGGTCGTCGGGATCGACCGCGTAACTTCTTGTGCGTTGACCTGGAAGTGATCGCCCTGAATGAACACCGGCCCGCGGAACCCCTCGCGCAGCGCCGCCGCCAAGCATCACCGCGACGTACTCGGCCGGGCGCTGATCGGTGTATGCGATCTCTGAGCGCGCGATCTCGAGAATGAACGCACCGGCGTTGAGTCGAATGGCCGTGCGGAAAATCGCTCGCGCCGTGTCGTACGCCATGCCGCGGACGTTGATCGCCGGCACGGTGAAGCCGGACGTCTCGCCGCGGCCCCGCGCCATGTACAGATCCTCGATCGACGACGCGCTGAACGCCAACCGCCTGGCCGAGCTCCCAGATCAGCCATCGCGCGTGTTCTTCGGCGCGGTCGCCGAACACCGCCGCGCGAACGAGGCGATCCATCGCCGGCGAGGCGAGCGCGGCGTCGCGCTTGACCGTCACGCGGTCCTTGCGCACGACGACGTTCATCGCCGAACAGTGAATTCAACGCTTCGATCTTATCCATTGCTGTCGTCCATGAAGCGATTGGGGTCAGACCTCGATTTCCAATTCCGTTTAATTCGGGTCAGATCCTTCCGGGAAGCTGACCGCGCCTGGGACACGCGGCAAGGCAGCCAAGCACTCACACGCTGTACTTGGCGTCCGGCTTTGGTAGCAGGTTCCATTCCTGACGAGCCTGCTCCGCGTCCGGGCGCCCGAGCATGGCGTAGGTGAACTGCTTGCCGAGCTCGACGCCAGGCTGGTCGAGCGGGTTCACGCCGTAGAGCTCTCCGGCGTAAATCGTCGCGATCTCGAGCAGCATCATGATGCTCCCAGGTGCCGCGCGTCGACCCGATCGACGTGGATCGTCATGTTCGGTCGCCCGCGCCGCGCGAGCGCACCCGCGGTCGCCCGCTGCTCGATTGACAGCAGCTCGCCGAGGCGATGTCCGCCCAGGTAGCCGAGCTCTTTCACGTCGGAGTGCAGCTTCGGAATCGTCAGGTCGACGCCTCCCTCCGTCACGGCGATGAACGTGACCGTCTTGTCCGGCGGACCTTCCATGAACAGCTGAACCTTGCTGTGCTGGTCGGTCGCGCCGAGCGCCGCCAGACGGTGTCGGGCCGACAGCCTCGTCGCCCGGGCTGCGATGCTTGCCCAGGCTCTCGGCCCACAGCTGGACGAACCAGTCGGCGATGTCACGCAGCGCGTCGGAGTACGGCATCAGGACCTGGATATGCCGCCCCAGCTTCGTGTCGGCGAGATACTGAAGCGCCGCGAACACGCCGGCCGGATTTTCCGCCAGAACGTCGTCGTCGGCGCAGCGCTCGCGCGATGTCGCTGCGCCCGGCCAGCAGCTCCGCCGTGTTCGATCCCGATCGAGCGCCGCCGGCAAGAACTCCGACCGGTGTGAGCACGCTGAATCGCCCGCCGACCGCCGCCGGAATGTCGAGCGCCGGAATGCCGTCGCTCGTTGCGCGATCTCGTCGCAGCGCGCCCTTCTGCGGATCGGTGATGAACACGAGGTGCCTGCTTCACGTCGCCGACGCGCGCTCTTGAGTCGCTCGCGCACGATCGAGGTACTGCGCCATGGTCTCCGCGGTGCCGCCCGACTTCGACGTCACCACGAACAGCGCGCGGTCCAGCGCGAATGCGGTCGAGCAGCGCCGCGATGGTGTTCGGATCGACGTTGTCGAGCACGTGGAGGCGCGGTTGACCGCCGCGCGCCATCTTTGTCGAGCGTGTTCCAGGCCGGCTTGAGGCAGCGCGGTGCGAGCGCGATCGGGCCCGAGCGCGGAGCCGCCGATCCCGAGCACGACGACGTCGTCGAACATGCCGCGCGCGCCTTCGCCGCGAACTCGAGTCGATCTGACGGTGCAGCGCGTCGTCGGTGGGCAGCGCGAGGAAGCCGAGCTCGCCCGGCGTCGCGACGTCGTTCGAGTCCCGGCGTGCGCCGTCACGAAACGCCGTGCCGGCGCCGCGTCCAGTCAGCCGCGAGATTCCGCCGTCGACGACGATCGCCCATCATGTTGGTGATAGTCGATGCGTAGCGCCATGTCAGTCGATCTCGAACGGTGAGCCCGTCGAACGCCGGGACGATCCCGCGCGGCAGCTCCGCTTCGAGATCGGCGTGAAAGTTGTCGTGCGTCAGGTGCGTGAGATACGTGCGCTCGGCGCCGATGTCACGCGCGGCGCCGACGGCTTCCGGAATGCTCGAGATGCGTCGGATGCTCGGTGCGGAACAGCGCGTTGATCACCAGCACGCTTCGCACCCCGCAGCAGCGTCGATCGCGTCCGCGGGCAGCGACTTCGCGTCGGTCACGTAGGCCAAGCGGTCCGATGCGGTAGCCGAAGACCGATGACGGCCCGTGCGGCACCGCCACCGGCATGATCGTCGACGTCGCCGATCGAGAACGTGCGTCCCGGCTTCGACGGGACGTGCGCCTTGCCCTCCGGCTTCGACGTGCCGGGCAGCGGACGAATGCCTGTCGTCGAAGATGTAGCGAAACTGCGTCGCCAGATCTCGTCGAGCGTCTCGGCCGGGCCGTAGATCGGCAGCGGCGCCGCTCGCGCCGGATGTGATGCGCGCAGGTCGTCGATGCCGTGCATGTGATCGGCGTGCATCGTGCGTGAACAGAACCGCGTCCACGCTGATCGATGCCGGCCGCGATGAGCTGCAGTCGCAGCTCGGGCGGCGTGTCGATCAGAATCCGGGTTCCCGCGTTGCTCTCGACCACGGCGCCGACCCGCGTTCGCTTGTCGCGCGGATCGGCGGACCGGCAGACCTCGCAGTGACAGCCGAGCTGCGGAACGCCGAAGCTCGTCCCGGTGCCGAGGAAGGTGAGCTTCACCGCGCGGTCGCCGACGCCGCGGCGGTCATACGGTTTCGACCTTCAGGAGATTCGTGGTGCCCGGCACGTCGAACGGAACGCCGGCCGTCACGACGACGCGATCGCCCGGCTCGCGCGAGCCCGCGTCGCTGCACCGCCTCGAGCGCCCAGTCGCACCATCTCGTCGTACGTGTCGCAGTGCGGCACGAGCTCAGGAATCACGCCCCAGACGAGCGCGAGCTGCCGATACGTGCGCGGAATGTCGGTCAGCACGAGAATCGGCACGCTCGGCCGGTGCGACGCGACGATGCGCGCGCTGAAGCCGCTCTTGGTGAAGACGATGAGCGCCGGCGCGTTGAGCATGCTCACCGCCGCGCTGCTCGCCGCGGCGATCGCGAACTCGGTCGACACCGCGAGTGTCGCCGCGATCGGCGATCGTCGCGCGCGCGACTGCTGCGGCGTTGCTTCGATCTCGGAGATGATGCGCGTCATCGCCTCGACGGCCGAGCCGCGGATACTGCCCGGCCGCGGTCTCCGCGGAGAGCATCACGGCGTCGGTGCCGTCGAGGATCGCGTTGGCGACGTCGCTCGCCTCGGCGCGCGTCGGACGCGGATGCGTGATCATCGACTCGAGCATCTGCGTCGCCGTGATCACCGGCGGCCGAGCCGGTTGCAGAGCGCGATGATCCGCTTCTGCGCGTAGCGGCACTTCCTCGAACGGCAGCTCGACACCGAGGTCGCCGCGCGCGACCATCACGCCGTCCGACGCGCTGGACGATGCTCTCGATGTTTTCCAGCGCCGAGTCCTTCTCGATCTTGGCGATCGACGAGCATCGACCTTCGGAATCAGCGTCGCGCAGCTCGGCGATGTCCTCGCGCGCGGCGCACGAAGCTGAGCGCGACGTACTCGAGGTCCTGCTCGCACCGCGAACGCCACGTCCTCGCGGTCCTTCTCGGTGATCGACGGCGCCGACACCTGCACGCCGGGCAGGTTCATGCCCTTGTGGCTCGTGAGCTTGCCGCCGTGCAGCACGCGCGCCGTGACGCGCGGCTTGGCGACGTCGAGCACCACGAGCTCGAGCAGTCCGTCGTTGATCAGGATGCGGTCGCCGACGTGGACGTCGTCGGCGAGCCGCTCGTACGTGACCGGAATCTCCGGTCGCGCTGCCGCCGCTGCTCGGGCACGAGGACGACGTCGCTGCCGTCGTCGAGCATCGCGCGGCGCCGGCAGGTCGCCGATGCGGATGCGCGGGCCTTGCAGGTCGCCGAGGATGGCGACCGGGACGATCCGACTCGCGCGCCACGTCGCGCACGAGCGCGATCGTCGCGGCGTGCTGCTCGTGCGTGCCGTGCGAGAAGTTGATGCGGGCGACGTTCATGCCCGCGTCGATGAGGCTGCGCAGCGCTTCGCGCGACGAGCTGGCCGGCCCAAGCGTGCAAACGATCTTTGTTCGACAGTAACGCAATCGTGGCTCGGTGGTCTGAGCGCGTTCGTCAGCGGTGTCGGCGACGTCCGTCTGCTACCGAGCTCGGTCGCGACCAGCTCCTGCCCAGCGCCTTCGTCTTCTTCTGCAGTCCCGCGATGCAGCGTGTCGAACGACTTCTGGAAGCTGCGCCAGCCCGTCGACGCAGCAGCTTGTCGGTCGACGTCGCGCATCGAGATCGCCGCTCTGCTCGAGCGCCTGGATCATGCGCTCCGACTTCGTCGACGTTCGACGTCCACCGTGCGCTTCACAATTCCATGATCGCGGAACGCTTCGATCGTCTGCGGCGGCATCGTGTTCACGGTGTCGGGGCCGATCAGCTCCTCGACGTACATCACGTCGCGGTACGCCGGATTCTTCGTGCTCGTGCTCGCCCAGAGCGGCCGCTGCACGCGTCGCGCCCTGCGCCGCGAGCGCCTTCCAGCGCGGCGACGACGATCTCCGTCTGGAACAGTCGGTAGGCGAGCTTCGCGTTGGCGATCGCCGCCTTGCCCTTCAGCGCCTCGAGCGCTCCGCCTTGTCCGGCGCGCTCTTGCTGCGGCGTCGAGGCGCTTGTCGACTTCGGAGTCGACGCGGCTCACGAAGAAGCTCGCGACCGAATGAATCGTCGTCGATCGTGCTTGCCCGCCGCCACGCGATCCTCGAGGCCCGCCGATGTAGGCGTCGATCACGCGACTTGTACGCGTCGATCGAGAACAGCAGCGTGATGTTGACGTTGATGCCGCTCGGCGATCGAGCTGCCGCACCGCCTTCGCGCCCTCGACGGTGCCTGGGATCTTGATCATCACGTTCGGCCGATCGACGGTCGCCCAGAGTCGCGACGCCTCGGCGATCGTGGCGTCGCGCGTCGTTCGCCGCGCCGGGCGACACCTCGATCGAGACGAAGCCGTCGTCGCCCTTCGTCTGCTCGTGGACGCCGCGCGAAGATGTCGCACGCGTCGCGCACGTCGGTCGTCTCGATGAGCTCGAACAGCTCCATGCGCGGTGAGGTCCGCCCGGCGCCGACCGAATCTGATCGTCGTACGTCGTGCCCTCGGCGAGCGCCTTCTCGAAGATCGTCGGGTTCGACGTCATCCCCGTCGAGCGCGTCATCCCGAGATGCGGCGCTGAAGATCGCCGTTCCGCAGCATCGTGCGGTCGATGAAGTCGAGCCAGATCGACTGGCCGCGCTGCGTTCAAGCGCTGAAGTGAATTCTCGGCCATGCACTGCTCCGTCAGTTCGCCTGCTGTTCGGGTGATCTCGCAAGCTGTCGGGCTACTGCGCGTGTACGACGATCTCGTAGATGCGCCCGCCGGCGTCGTCCGGTCACGTACAGCGCGCCATCTGGTCCCTGCGCGAATCCGGTCGGACGATGGCGTCCGCCGCGCCGGTAGCGCGACCCGTGTCGACGCTTGGCGCGAAGCCATCGGCGAACACTTCGAACGCGCCGCGCTGACTTCTCGCCGTTGGCAAGCGGTTGGAACACCACGTTGAATCCGTGCCTGCGGCTCCGGCGCGCGATTCCAGGATCCGTGGAACGCGATGAACGCGCCGTTCTTGGTAGCGCGCCGGCAGAATGCGCTCCCGTGTAGAAGAACAGCGCGTTCGGCGCCCAGTGGCCAGGGAACGTCGCGACCGGTCTCTTTTTTGCGCGCAGTGCCCGAGCTTCTTGCCGTCGCCGCCGTACTCCGGCGCGAGCACGAGATGATGCTCTTCGACTGAGTAGTAGCAGTATGGCCAGCCGTAGTCGTCGCCCTGGTTCACCTGCATCAGCTCCTCAGCCGGATTCTCCGAGTTGTACTTCGCGTCGAACGGCCAGTTGCCGCCCCTCGCCGCCGAGGTTGTCGCGGCCGTGCTGCGTCGTCCACAACTTGCCGTCGAGCGGACTGATGGCGATTCCGACCGCGTTGCCGAATTCCGCGCGCGAAGTGCAGCACGCCCGTCGCCTGCGTTTGGTTTTTCTTTCGCGCATCGGTGAACTTCCAGACGCCCGGCCCGCGTGTCGAGTCCTGTAGCACGGATTCTTTTTCCCGGACTGGCACTCGCGCGATCCTTTCTTTCCTGACACGAATTCGTCGGCGAGCCGACGTTGGCGTACAAAGAACTCAGTCGCGCGTGCGATGGCGAAGTTTCGCGTTCGGTGGCCGGGTGTGCCTGGGAAGCCGGCTGACGATCGTGTCGGGGGCGGGCCGCTCGGTGGCCAGCTCTCCGGCCTTGAGCGGATATCGCAAGAATCGCGACCGATCGCGGCGCGGCCGTGGTGCTGCTGCGCGGCTCCTTGGTGGCGCTGGACGGCAACGCCTCGGTGGTAGAGGTACCCCTCGAACAGCGCGACCTCGCTCGGCGCGAAGCCCGTTGCGAACAGGCCTGGGCGCGTCGGCCTGACCGCTCTGATTTGGACGGAGCGCACGACTCCCGCCGCCAGCGACGCCCTGCGTCGAAACGAACACGTCGCCGCTTGGCGCGACGACCAAGTGGCGCGCGCCTCGCACCAGCGAGTCGGCGAAAGATGCTCGCGCAAAATCCGGCCGGCAGCTTGAGGCCGGCGTTGTCGGGCGCGCACTTCGCGGCGCCGACCTGCGCCGCGTGACAACGGCCCGGCGTCGTCAACGCAACCAAAACGGCGATCATTGAACGGCGTGGCATGCGTGCGTCCTCAATAGTCGGTTGGTGGGGTGAAGCAGGCTCAGCGTCGGGAAGCGTCCCCGAAGTCTAACGTCTGAGAAAAAAGAGCGGCAAACGCGCGGCCAAGACGCGCGGCGATCCGGTTCGTGGCGGTCGCCCTCGTACGTCTCGCGGGTGTGCTCGAACGCCGGCTCTCGTCAGACGCCGTGTCCATGGCCGCGAGACTTCTCGGCGAAACTATCAGCGCTGGTCGCTCGGCCCGACGTCGAACATGAATCCGCGGGAGCCGCTTTGAAGCTGTTCGGCATGCGACGCGATCATGTTCGAGCGGCGCGTGTTCGACCCACTGTCGGTGTAGACGGCATCGACCCGACGCCCATTTTTTGTCACCGCTGCGGACGAACGGCGGATTGTGTAAAAACAGCGGCGGTGCGTCAGGGTTCGGGCTGAACGCCGCGGCGAGGGCAGAGCGAGACTCTCGGGGCCGGGCATCGATTGCTGCGCGTCGGCCAACGACTGCGCGGCCGTCACCCGCGGCCCGGGTGGCGCCCGAGCCAGGCCCGCGCAGATGGAGTCACGCGATCACGCCAGGCGTGGCGCTGAGCCTGGACCATCACCGGCTAGCGTCAGCAGCGAACGTCCGTACCCACCCGTCGAATGTCGGCCAATCCTCAGCTCTCCGGCCGCGCGAGCGTGCGGTATTTCTTGTCGATGGCAACAAGCTCATCGAGATAAAATCATCCCAATTTCCCGCCGTCGCCGAGTTCGTGTAAAAGCTGCCGTCGAGCGCTTGCCGTTCGGCATGACGATCATCTCGTGCCGCGCCCGAGGCGTATCCATCACCGGCTTGAGCAGCGCCATCCACCCACGCGTTACACGAAGCCGTGAAGCAGATACACCACCGGATAGCGCCTGCCGGAACGACGCGTAGCTCGGCGGGAGGTACACGAGCATCGACCGGTCCGGCGAGTCGCCGTAGAGAGTTCCGCTCCGAGCGCCTTGGCGTGCAGCGTGTCGGCGACGAAGCTTGCAGCCGGCCGCCGAGCTGTCGCGCCGGGCGACGGCCGCGGCGAACGATACGAACATATATGACGCGCGGCGTCGCGCGTCGGACCATACCGGTTCTCATCGCGCGAGCGGTGCAATGCCGGCGGCGGTTCCGACGTCAACGCGGGATCGACTGGTCGGCACGGGAGCACGTAGGCCATCGCGGCCATCGACCGCGTTGCGCTTCGAGAAGTCGTCGCGGTCGACGACCGTCATCATGTCGCCCGACGAAGATAGGTGACCACCGGAAGCTGCTGCGGTGTCGTCGACGTCCGAGCGCGAGACCACGAGGCACGCCGCGTTGGAGCAGTCGGTCCGACGTCGGCGTCGCCGTCGCCCTTGCCTCGACGTGCGACGCACCGACACGACCAGGAGCGACTCCAGCCACCTGCTTGGCGAGCTCGCCAGGCCGGCCGCGGATCCCTGGAATCGAAAACGCGCAATCGAGGGCCGAAACACGCCGCCGTCGCACTCCATGGCCGCGCTTTGTACCTTCGCCAGCTCGTGGGCGTGCGCGTCGCGGTACGCCGCGACCGCCGCTCTGCCCGCCGCTTTTCCTCGTTGGTCCACAGGACGACGCGCACGGTTCGCTTGGGCCTGAGGTCCGAGCGTTGCTTCATCAGATGCGGACCGCTTCCCATGCGGCGACGCTGCAGCCGGCGTCGTGTCCATCGCCCCCTCGACCGACGTCCCACGAGTCGATGTGGCCGCCGAGCACCACCACCTCCTCCGGCCTCGCTGCCTCTCAATTCGGCGATGGCGTTCGCGATTGGGCGTCTGGCAGCGTCTGCGCACGCTGTGCCCGAGGCGTGACGACAACCTTCTGCACCGCGATTCTGCATCCGATGCAGCAGTTCCGCGTCTTCGATCCTGAGCGCCGCGGCTGGAGTTTTCGCGACGGTGCTGTCGTAGCGGAGTGGAGCCTGTATGAGGACTCTGAATGGAAAACGATGCGTCGATCGGATCAGCGTCGCCACCGCCCCCGGCGCTGCGCGCTGCCGGCGCGCCGCCGCTGACGCCGCCACCGCCTGTCGACCTCCGTGGCGCGCGCCGGAACGGGTAGTCGAACAACACGATCTTCCCTTTCGCCCCTCCTGACCGGCGGCGGCGTTTACAGCTCCTCGAAACTGCCGGCGGCAGAGCACAGGCGCCGTGATTCCGTTCAGCGGCGTTCCAGAAACCTCATCGAGTCCCAGCATGTGCAGCGGCGCGGGCCCGTGGCGGCATACGAGCACAACCGACTCCTCGCCGCGAACAATGCGGCACCATCACAACTCAACGCGTTCGCCAGCGTCAGCGCGCATCTCGGCAAGGATCCGGCTGATTACGTCCTCGAGCGCCTTCGAGCCGCTCGATCGGTGGCAAGCGATCGGTGAGGGTAACAAGGCGATTGTGTCGGCCAAAGATCGGCCAGTGCCTGGCGTCGATCAGCGTTTCGCGTCGACGCTGGCGGTCGGACAGCGACACCTGCGTGCGGGCGCGCACCCGTGGCGACTACGACGCCCGACGGACGGGAAGCAGCGACAAACAAGCAGACATCCAGCATTGCGCTGGTTGGGGATGGCAAGACCGCCTGAACATCGCGCACCCCAGGTCGTCATTTCAACCATCGAGCGGCGACAACTATCTTATCGACGTCGGATGCAGGTTCTACTCTTCCGGAGACCCCAATGCGCCGCGCGATCTCGACCCGTCACTCCTGACCGTTGTTCTCATCGGCTTTGGCCGGAAGCGCACGCTCGCTCAATCCGTTCCAGCGCCGCGGTTCATCGCGACGATTGTCGCAGAAACCAAGCGACAGCTTGCGCCGAGCAGTTTTGCGAGACGCGAGGATCTTACCATCGCGGCGGCGCGGTCACTGATAACCGTCGACGGCACAGCCGCGAGAACAGTAACATCACGGTGCATGCCACCGGGACAAGAGCAGAGATCCGGTGGTCGGCATGGTGCGGGCGCAGAATAGGACAGCGGCAGGCACAGGCCATAGCGCGTCAAATTGTCATCAGCGCGGACAACGGCAGCATCCACGCAAATGGTCCGAGTACGCGTCCACGGCGCCGGCCGGTCATGGTCGGTGAGCTTCGAGATCTGGGCGCCGCGGCAGACCGAGCTGGCGCTGACGGCCAGCAACGGCGGCATCTCGGTCGACGGCATGAACTCGCCGGATGAGGTCTGGAGACGGTGAACGGCGGTCTGCACGTGACCGGACGTCGCGGGCGACGTTCGCGGCTCGACGGTGAATGGCGGCGTCACCGCGGAGCTGAGTGGCGATCGTCGTGGCAGTGGCAGCGGGCCTCGGACCTCCGGACGTCGAACGGCGGCGTGCACCTCTACATCCCGAGCGGCTACTCGGCGCTGCTCGAGACGGGAACCGTCAATGGCAGATCGGATGTCGGCTTCCCGATGACCGTGCAGGGTGCGTTCGGGCGGAGCTTCCACGACGCAGCTCGGCAATGGCGGCGGCGCGATGATCCGCGCCACGACGAACGGCGGGAGTATCGACTGGCGGAGATAGATCGGTAATTGTCAGACTCGATTTTCATCGGTCGAATGCATCGCGCGATGGAACGATGAAAATCGAGTTCGACGGCAATTGCTCGCATCCCTTTGCCCGTACGCGGGAGCGTTCGCGTATTGTCAGTCCTCACGTGCGGCTGCGCCTCTTCCATCTGACGCGGACCTCCGCGCATCTCGCGCGATCTGGTTTGCTGCTGCTGCTCGCCGGCGGGGCGTGCACCGCCGTTGCGCCGTGGACGGGCCAGCCGGAGGACCAGACGGACGTCGTGACGGTCGCGATGCGTCAATGCCATCAGCGCTGGGCGTCAACGTGTTCAACGTGGCGCAGGGACACGCGGGGACAGGCTGGGCGAGGTCATTTCCGCGGCGGGCAGCGACGTCGTTTCAGACTGCATACGCGGAGACATCTGCGGCGGCGAGACTTCAGCTGCGGGCCGACCCGATCGGGTCGAGCCCGACCCGGTGACGAGCGTGGTTGCTGCACGTCACGGCGGGCGACCAGTCGTTCAGTGGGTGCTCGAGTCCAGTACCTGGGCGTGCGAGTCGCACATCGACGATCCGCTGACGCCTGCGCTTCGCGCCGCCCTGCTTCGTCTCAGCCGTTGCCGAAGAAGCTGAACTCCAGTGCCCGCCCAGGGCCTGGTGCGTGGCGGCGAGGCGCAAAGGGCGATCGACGCCGGCGAACAGCGTGGTTCGCCCTCGAGAGAACCTTCGGCGTTCCTCGACCTTGAGTCACCACCGGCCGAGGCACGGTGACGCGTTCGCCTTTCCAGTCGACCTCGCTCCCATCGCGCCGGCGAAACGCCGGTGACCGACAGCACGATCGCGTCCACCGGGAGTCCGAGGCAAAGCGGCCATCGATCGCCTCTGTCGACGGACCGACCTGCCGCGCCAAGCGCGAAGCTGCCGGAGTCGCTGAGCGTGACCTGGACGTCGCGCCCGACGGGAGTGGGAGTCGTGCGCGGGATAGTACCCGTAGCAGCCGCCAAGAAGGATCATCAAGCTTGCGAACGCGCGTCGAGACATTTGATGCGGAAGCAACACACCCGGCCGGGCGTCGCCGCCCGGCCGGGTGTTCGTTAGAGAATGCTACTGGCAGCCGTTCGGGTCGTTCGCGTTGCGGTACGTGAACAGATTCTGTGATGCCGTCGTCGGCGTGTTCGAGTTGGTTTGCTCTTCCGTCTGGCCGTAGTAGAGTGCGTCCGCGGGATTCTCGAACGCCCTCGCGCGGCCTTGCAGGGCAGGCAGACACGTGCGCTTGTAGTCGTTCCAGACTTCAGGGTTCTCGAACAACGCGATGTACTTTTCGTTCATGATGTCGGCCAACGTCAACGCGGCGGCGGCAATCGTCGGCTTGCCGTTGCGCGGCGCGCACCAGCGTTGAACGCGCGTCGCGGCGGACGCGCGATCGTTCGTGCTGGAACGCCGCCTCGGCGATGATCAACTGCGTCTCGTCGTACGTGATGATCGGCTGCGAGGCCGTCGGATTCGTGACGAGCGCCGAGATCGTGGCCACGTCTGGAGTGCCGGTCGACACGTCATATCCCGACATACGCCCGGTCGAATTCTTCTGGTAGTACGATCCGATGCGCGGATCGTTCTGCGCCTTCATGAGGTTCACGAGGGCAGAGCCGGCGACGAGATCCGGCCCGAACGACGTCTGCGCGAATTGCGCCCACATGTTGCGCTCCGACGTGCTCGACGTGTGCGCCGTCTTCCAGTCATTCGCCGGCGCGCTGATGCCCTTGCGCGCTTCAGCCAATGCGCTCGTATACTGCGCATTGCCGGACTTCTCGACCTGATGGAGATAGATACGCGCCTTCAGCGTGTGCGCCGCTTCAGCCCATTTCGTGGCGCTGCGCCGCCAGTACACGAGATCCGCGCGGCCCGGGGCCGGTTCCGCCAGCACCGAGGTCGGCGATCGCCTTGTCGAGCAGCGTGAGCAGGCTGGCGTACACCTGCATTTGCCCATCGAACTTTGGCGTCGCGTTGCGTGCCCACCGCCTCGCTGTAGGGGATGTCTCCCAGACATCGGCGGCGAACAGGATGTTCATCGCTTCCAGCACCTCGGCGACGCCCAGGTACGAGCCGGTCGCTTGCCGACCTGGCTCTCGACGGCGCGAAGCCCGATCAATCCGCCGCCGTTGAAGATGTTCTGGAACGGAATGTCGAACGTCCCGGCGTCGATCGTGTAGATGGCCTGCGTCTCGACGAACCGCCCGTTGACGCCCGCGCACTGCTGCATCCACTGGCAGATGACCATTGCGACGGGCCCCTCGTAGTTCCCGAACGTGTTCGACAGCGTTCCGACGAACAGCTGATTCGTGGACGCCTGCGTCGGCGCGTTCGGATCGGCCAGCAGCCTTTGGAGCGTCCAGAAAACTATTGCAGCGCGGCGGCGGCAGCCGTCAGGCAATATCGCCGCGGCCACGATTGATGATTTCCTCATTGGGATATCCTCTTCGCTCAGCGGTTGAGACTGACGGTGACGACGAACGAACGGGTCAGCGGCAGGTTGAAATAGTCCGTCCCGCCAACGCGAGACGTCGATCCGCCTGACTGTGGTCTCCGGATCGAGGCTCTGTGTACTTCGTCCAGGTCTTGAGATTGCGGCCGGTGACGCGCAGCTCGACGCTGCTCATGCCCGAGCGAGCGAGCGACCCACGGCTGGTCGAACGTGTAGCCCACCGAGACTTCCCGCAAGCTTCACGTAGCCGCCGTCCTCGATGCACGGATCGTCGATGCCCGTGAACGGACACGCCGCGAGACCGCTGTTTGCGATACCAGTTCTCACCCGACCGGGAATCTTGACGCCCGCCCCTGGACCGACGACGGCCCCTGGATAAAAGTCCGGTTCGCCCATCGCGTGCTCGTTGCCGGTGCACGTCGACGTCGCCGCGCCGGTGCATGTCGCGCGAATCTCGGTGTCCTTGTGCGTGCCGTAGGAAGCAGCGCACCGTCGCGTGCCGTTCCAGACGTCGCCGCCCTTCTTGACATCGACCAGGCCCGAGAACTCGCACTTCTCGATAGCGGATCGTCGTGTGCGCGTTGCCCGTCCACCGCGGGTTTGGATCGCCGATGACGCGCTCCGGTGTTGTCGACGCACGGCATGCCCTTGTCGCCGCATTCGTCGTTGGTGCCGTCGCTCAGATACAGCGCACCCTTCGGCGCGCCGGCGCACGCTTTCGCTAGATCGACGCCGGAGATGGCATCGTTCGGGCTGATGCCGCAGCGCACCCATCCGAGGCTGCGAATGACGCCGAGTGGGAAGCCCTGCTGCGCGACCGTCTTGAGGAGGCCGTTGTCCGTGAGCAGGAACTGCGCGCCCGACAGCGTGTCGACGTTCGACTTGTTCTGACCCCACCCGATACCGAGATCCCACGCAGTAGTTCGCCTTGGTGATCGGGCGCAGGTTGAGCGACAGCTCGGTGCCGCTAGTTCGAGAAGACGCCGCCGTTCTTCGCCTCGCTCGAGTAGCCCGTCGACGGCGCCACCGGGAGAACGAGGATGACGTCGTTCGTCTTCGATCGATACCACGTCGCGCTGAAATCCGCCTTCTCGCCCCAGAACCCGACGTCGAATCCGCCCTCGAGCTCTTTCGTGCGCTCGGGCTTGAGCGACGACGCCGGCTTGGTGAAGCTCGTGAACAAACCGCCCAACCCGCTCTGCGTCGGCGTGAAGCCCGTGCCCTGCGCGATGCCTCCGACGAGGTTCGTTCCACTGAACGTCGGCGACGTGAGATATGGCTGCGGCTCTTGTCCCGCTTCGCCGTACGACAGACGCATTTTGCCGAACGTCAGACACTCGGCTTGTACACGTTCGTGAACGTCCACGCCGCGCTCGCCTTCGGGAACAAGCTGCGGCGGTTCTCTCGCCCGAACGTCGTCGATCCGTCGTTGCGCAGCGCGCCGCGTCGAAGAACAGCTGGTTGTACAGGTCAAACGTGGCACTGACCGAAGTACGACTCGTTGTGGATCTCCGTCTGGTAGTCGCTGGCCGGATCGCGCGCCAGCGTGTTGATGATGCTGAACGGCTGCGTCGCAATGAGCCCGCGGCCGACGACCGAGAACGTTCGATAGTTCCGCGCGTTCAGGTTCTGGCCGAGCGTGACCGTGCCGCGCGAGCGTTGCTGTTGAGGTGCCAGCTCGCGGTGCCGGTGAGGTTGTGATCGAGCTGATAATCCGTGATGCCTGCCTTCGGTGATGCGACCCGTCACGGCGACGTCGGAGCACTCGGCCGGACACCCTTCGAGGCGCTCGTCCTGCGCGTAGTCCGCACCGAGCGTGTAGTTGAACTTCAACCACGTGTTCGCGATGTACTCGGCGTTGACGTTGCCGAACGAGCGATTGCCCTTTCTGGTCGTTCAGCTCTTCGTTGAGCGTGAAGAGCGGATTGTTGAAGACGCGCGTCTGTCCGGCCGTCTCCAGCGTCGGCGTCCGGAACCATGTACGAGCGGTGCAAGCCCGGTCTTCGGATCGAGCCACGGGAAGTTGTTGAAGTTCGGCGGCGTGCGGAACAATCCGAGCAGCAAGCCCGTTGACGTTGTTGCCGCGCTGCGTCATGTGGCCGCGCGTATCGGCGAACGAGAAGTTGCCGCCGACGGTGAGACCGTCGGTCAGGTGATGGCTCGCGTTGAGTCGCGCGGTGGCCGCGATCGAAAGTAGTTGTTCGGTCCGACGAACACGCCCTGGTTGCTGTTGTAGTTGCCCGACAGATAGAACGTCGTTCGCTCGTTGCCGCCGGACACGCTCAGCGTGTTGTCGAGCTGGTGACCGGTGTCGAACGCCTCGCTGGCGTGGTCGAACGTCGTCGCCCGTCAGCGTGCGCGCCCCAGCTCCGCGTGATCGGCGCGTCGACGCCGCGCTGGCCCTGTCCGTATTTGCCGCTGCAGCGGATAGATCTTCGTGACCTCGTCATTCGGTGCCGCAGCTGCGCAGCGAGTAGCGCGTCTGGCCCGATCGACCACGCTTGGTCGTGACGAGGATGACGCCGTTCGCCGCGCGCGCGCCGTAGATCGCCGCCGCCGCCGCGCCCTTTGAGAATTTCCACACTTTCGATGTCGGCGGGATTCAGGTCCATCATCTGGTTCGGGCGCCGACGTTCCCTCGAGCTGGCCGCCGACGTCCTGTCCGCCGACGCCCGTCGTCGAGCCGGCGTCGATCGGATTGAAGTTCGTCGTCGAGAACGTCGCTGTTGTTCATCGGCACGCCGTCGATGATGAACAGCGGCTCGACGTCGCCGTTGATCGTGCGAAGGCCGCGAATGGTGATCTTCGAGCCGGCGCCCTGGATCGCCCGCCGACTGCGCGATTTGCACGTTCGGCGCCTTGCCGGCGAGCGCCTGCACGATGTTCGACTCTGTTCGACTTGACGATCAGTTCGGGCGAGACGCTGTTGCGCACGTTGCCGAGCTTCTCGACTTCGGTGGACGTGCCTGCGCCCGTCACGACGACCTCGCCGAGCTGAAGCGGGTTGGCTTCGAGCACGAAGTCCTGCGTGAGAGTCCCGGATTGATCGGTGACGCGCGCGTCTTCGGCTTGTAGCCGACGCGCCGCGCGGTGACCGTGACGGCCTGGCGGTTGACGCGTGCACTCGGCACGGCGACCGCGAACGAGCCGTCGTCACGCGTGATTCGCCCAGCCCAAGCTCGGGGATCGACACGGCGACACCGGCTGAGCGCGATCCCGCCCTCGCCGGTGACGTGCCCCGATGATGGTTGCGGATTCCTGCGCGCGCGCGACGACAGGGAGCAGCGACGCGATGGCAATAGCAGGCGCATGCGACGGAACGAGAGTGCCATTCCTCCTCCAGCGAGCCGTTGGCGTGATGAGCCTACCCGACCTCGAGGCATACGAGCGTGCTCGATGCGTCGAGTCGGGACGAACGGTGCGAACATCGTCTCCTTCTTTGTGGCGCAATGCGGCGCGAAGCCAGCGTGGATTCTGCAGTCGCGCTGCGCGCGACGCACGGCGTCAGCAGAGTAACCCCGCGATTTCGCCAGATCGTCACGCCGGAAACTGACAAAATCAAGACGCATATATTATCCAATCTCTGACGCACCGCTTGCATGTACGGACTCAACGCCGGCTAGCCGCTGCGACCGATAGGCGCGCGCGACTAGTGCACCAGGCTAGTGCGAGAACGATCGCAAGCCGATGCACAAACTCGCCCGACGCGCTCTGCAAGCTTCGTGCGTCGATGCGTCGCCATGAGGCCGCTCGAGCCGACTCGGCCGTGCGCCGTGTCCCCCGTCTCCGAGCGCTACATCGATCAGCAAGCGCAAGCCCGTCGCCCGGTAGCGCGGCCAACCCGCGCATGTACGAGCGGCGCTGCAGCGCGGCGAGCGCATGCGCCGGATCGCCGATCGCGCGATAGTGGCGCGCGATCACAAGATTCGCATAGCGCATCGCGTCGCCCGACCGCCGGACCGCTCAATGATGAGCGAATCCAAATGGGCGAGACGATCGCGCGCCGCCGCGCCGCGCTCGGCGATCGCAAGCGACACGTCGAGCAGCTCGGCGCACGTCGTCGGGTTCGCGCCGACCGCGCACCGGAAAGCGCGGCAGCGTCGCATTCGCTCCCGCGCAACGTGCGAACCGCCCGCCGAGCCGCCGTCGTGTCGCGAGTCGCGAGCCGCCACTGGCCCGAGCACACAGCACGTCAGCGAGCCGAAGAGCGCTATCGGGCGCCGTCGCGGGCCGAGTCGCGCTCACCATTTCGCTCAATTCGGTTGCCGCCGCGATGTCGCCGCGGCGCGATCACCATTCGAGTACAGCGCGTCGAGAACGCGAAGGCGCAGCTCCGGATGCAGCGCCGGTTGCGCCGCGCGCCCACACTCGCGGTCCGCGCCAACGCCGTCGCGTAGTCGTCGCTGTTCAACGCGCGGCTGTGCGCGCGCCAATTCCACGTCGATCCGCTCCGCATCGCTCAGCGGCGACGTCGAAGAATCTCGACGCGCACGATCGCCGTCGTCGATCGACGCGCCATCGAACTGACTCGTCATCGCGATGCTTCGGAGCGCGGCGTTCGGCGCGTGCATCGAACTCCGCGACGCACTCGCGTCAGCGCCGTTCATCTCGAGCGCGCAGCGCCGTGCGCCACTTCACGAACACACGCAACGCGTCGGTCGTATCGCATCGTTCTGATCGAAAGTCGCGAGATGTCTCAACGCGGCGGTATCTGACTGCCGCGCGAGCAGCAGCGTCAGCATGCGGCGCGACGGAGCGTACGACGGAATCGAGCCGCAGCGCGTGACGAAACGCGTCCGCGGCGCGAGCCGGTGCGTCGCGCATCCCGAGCAGATCGCCGTCGTAGTAGAAGCTCTCGCCGAGCTCGTGCCATCCGTCCACTCGGTCGGGCGCTACGCGGACAACGCACTTTCCCACGCGCGCGAACGCCTCCGCCGCGGGAGAAGGCTCGGGGTAGCGCGGTCCGGCAAACGCGATCAGATACGCCCGGTCGCTCGGCGACAAATCGCTCTGCCGCTGCCACGCGACCGCCAAGCCGCGGTCGTGCTGCTCGGCCGCGTTCGCCCGATCAGCCGCCATCGCCAGCCCAAGACCCGCCAACGCGAAATTCGGATCCTGCGTCAGCGCCTGATTGTACGACCGAACCGCGCCGTAGAAATCCGCGCGCCGGTATCCAGCTCGTCCGGCGAGATATGCTCGCAACGCGGGTGGCGATGGCGTCGGCCCGGGCAGCAGCTACCGCGACCGTGCGTTCGCCGTTCTCTTTGAGAATCAGCTCGCTGACGATCCGATCGGCGAGCGCGATGAGACTGTCCGGCAGAGCCGTGCACCGTCGCCGTCGCCTTGACCCGCATATGAACCGCATCGACGATCGAGGCATTCACCACGATGCGCGGTGCCGGAGCCCTCGACCGAGCCGATCAGGATCTCGCCCGCGCCGAGATCGCGGCGCGACGCGCGACGCGGCGCGTCACCGACAGGCTGCTGTCCTCGGCGTTCCGCCACTCGACTCCACGCCTGCAGCACGCGCGTCGGGTCAACCGGATCGCCGAGTGTCGGCGTCGGCGATTCGGACGCTGAGCAGATCCACCAGCCCTTCGCGCAGGTCTGCCGTCATTGGATTCGACGAATTCACGCGGAACGGCGCGACGACGATCGTCGACGCCTGGGCTACAGCCCGATCGTCCGCCAGATGCGACGCGGCCACACGAGCAATCACGGCGATGGCCGCGAACGCCGTCACGCCGCTCAGCCAAACGGTGCGCTCCACCGACGCGACGCTGGAAATGGCGGCGGCGCGCGGCGTGATGGTAGCCGCTGCCGGTGGATTGCCCGACGCACGGTGGCTTCTCCCACGGCATGGCACGTCGGTCGGTATCAACCGGACGTCGACGGCGACGCTCGCGGTAGTTCGACGCAGCTGCGCGATCGCCTCGAGTACGGACTGATCCGGGGCAACTCCAACTCGCTGCGCATTCGCTCTTCGTATACGCGGGCGCACTGAAGCGCGCCGGCTCTGTCGCCAACCGCGATCATGCACGCCACCAGTCGGGCGACCGCCGAGCCGTCGAGCGGATTCGCGGCGAACAGGCTGCTCGATCCACTGCACGTTCGGCCGCGAGATCGCTCCGCTGACTCGCCTGGTCGGCAAGGCGAACGCAGCGCGTCGGTGCTGGCGGCGCCAATCGTGCCCGGGTCCCGGCTACCCAGAACTCAAATTCGGGGTCGCCGTTTAGATAAAACCCATCGACGAAGCGCGCCCCTGTACTCCGCTACAGCGTCTTCGTATCGCCCTTCGCGAATCGCCTGCTGGAAATCTCCGATGTCGGAGGTGATGTGCGCCGGGTTCAAGCGCAGGTCCGGCGCCACTCAGAAAATTCGCTCGACGCCCAGCGCCTTTCGGATATGATAGAGCGATTGAGTGAGCGCATGGCGAGACTTGTCCGGCTCGCCCTCCGACCACAGCAATGCCAGAAGCTTGTCGCGGAGATTCCTGGTCGCCGGAGGCGGCGACGACGGTCGAGAATCGCGAGGAGCCGACGCTGCGCGGCCGCGCCCTGACAGGCTTTCACCGTCGCTTCGAAAGGTAGACACTGCCAAATGTTCTGAGCCGTAGGGCATGGTGCCGGTGAGAGACCGTCTGACATCCATCTGATGGTCGTGGAGTATAGAATGGTCTGCTTGCATCTATAAATGCAATGCGCCCCGCTCGTCTTTGCCCGTCTTAGCGCCTCAACCAGACGACCCCGGCGTGTCGACGACTTCTCCACTCTCGTTTCCGCAAGACTCGGCTCAACGGCACATCGCGTACGGGCGTCTTCCGAGCTGGAGCGCCCGTCAGTGTCGTCATTCCCACCCTCAACGAGGGCGCACAGATTTCCGCCGCCCTGGCCGACCTCGCGTCGGGCGAGCGAGGTGATCGTCGTCGACGGCGGGTCGACCGAACGACACGGTGACCCGCGCACATGCACTTGGGTGCGCGCGTGCTCGTCCTTCGGGACTCGACCATCGCGGCGCAGCGGAACCTTGGAATCGAATCGGCCGAAAACCACTGGATTCTCACGGTCGACGCCGACGAGCGGGTCAGTCCGCAGCTCCGGGCCGAGGTCGGACAGATCGTCGCGGGCAGAATTCCGACGCACGCCGCCTACCGGATGAAGTTCCGAAACCACTACCTGGGCCGCGAGCTTCACTACGGCCCGTGGGGTCGGGATTGGCACGTTCGACTCGTTCACGCGCGACACGCCGCTACGTCTGCAGTCGCGTGCACGAACACCTCGAGCCGATCGACGACATCGGAACCCTGACCGGTCCGATGATCCATCGACCGTACCGCGATTTGGCGCATCACGTCGCGAAAATCGTGAAGTACGCGCAGTGGGGCGCCGACGACCTCTACGCTCGCGGCCGCCGCGCCGGCCTCTGGGAGCTGACCGCACGCCCCGCTTGGCGTTTCGTCCGCGACTTTGTTGTATTCTCCGGCTGGCGTGACGGCGTGGTCGGATTCGTCGCGTTGCGGTGCTGAGCGCGTTCGCGGCGTTTCTCAGATACGCATTCCTCTTTGCCAGGAGTCGGTCCCCGAAGGCATGAAGCTCACGATCCTTATGTACCACAAGGTCGATGAGCTCGTGAACGGGGTACGACATCCAGGCAATGCTACGTTCGGCCGGCAGAGTTCGAGCAGCAGTTGGATGCGCTGCTCGCGTGGGGTTATCGCACCGATCGGCTTCGCGCAGTGGATCGAACCTCGAAGCGCGCGCACGACCGCGAATCTTCCCGAAAAGCCCCTGATCGTCACGTTCGACGACGGGTACACCTGCTTCGACACGCACGCCTGGCCGGCGCTCCGCGCCCGCGGCATGGACGCCACCGTGCTTCCTCGTTTCCGGGACAAATCGGCGGCGTCAACGCGTGGGAGAGCGACGAGATCAGAGCTTCCGCTCCTCAGCGCGCGACACGAATCCTCGCGCTCCAGAGCGAGGGCGTGCGCTTCGGATCGCACAGTGTCGCGCACCGACCGCTCGCCCACATTCCCGTCGACGAGGCGCGCGATGAGCTGAACTCGCTCGCGCACTGCAGCTCGGCGAGCTGCTCGGACGCGACGTCGACGTGCTTTGCGTACCCGTTCAGCAATCAGAACGGCGTCGTGCGCGAAGCTCGCTGCGCGAAGCCGGCTACCGTGTGCGCGGTGCGCGGCAAGGGCGAATGAATTCTCCTAACAACGGATCTGTTTGGTCTGCGCCGAATCAAGGTGGAACCAACGACCACCGTCGAGAGCCTCGAGCGCACGCTTGCTCGCGAGCGGCGGCGGTGGTTTTTGTAAGGTCGGAACATCCGCGAGCCGTCAGTCGAGCGGAGGCGCGATGCGCCAGGCGGGATCGCTGGCTCCGACCGAACGCTCGTCGAAGACAGTTCCGCGCTTCAGTCGACCTCGTGCGCTGTCGCATCCTAGGGATGAACCCTCAGGCTGAACGCCGCTGCAGCCCGCGCCCTCCACCACCGCGAGCTCTTTCTTGAAGCACCTGATACCGCTCGATCGCATCGCGACCGACGCGCTGGTCGACGCGACCCGTCATTCCGGCCAGATACGTGATCTGCGTTTGAAGCCCCGGCCGACCGTGGCGAATTCCCTCGTCCGGACCGAACAGCGTCGCGGCCAGCGCCTCGACCTTCGCCAGTGAGCCTGCGTTCCCGCCCGACCGAAGACGCGTCCGCGCCTGTCGCACGCGATTCGCGATCTGTCCGACCTCGGCGACGAGATCTCGCATCCGGTTGTTGTGCTCGAACTGTTCGCGCAAATCAGCCGCGGTCACTCCATTGGCGGCGAGACGCGGGTCGAGCGTGAGCGTGATGGGCTGCGTGTCGGTCCAACCGCCCATCGTCATCTTCACGCGGTACGCGCCCGGAGGAACCATGGCGCCGCCGGCGTTGTTGAAGTCCCAGAAGAGACGATTCATTCCAGTGTTCGCCGTCAAACGAACCGGCGGCTGCGGCCCGTCGAACCGCTGGTCCTTCGTCGTCGCTGCTCGCCGCTGCCGGCTCGTCGGCATTGGCTTGCGCCGCCGTAGCCTCGCTCGAGTAGTGGCGAACGACTTTCCCAGCGGCGTCTTGAATGTCGATGGAGATCGGACCACTCGGGCGCGCGGCCGAGGAAATAGTTGACCGGCTGCACCGGGCGCGTGGAACTGTGCCTGACCTGACAGCGCGGGTGCGCCGCCACCGCCGAACCCGCCGCGCCCGCCGCCGATTCGCGCACGAATCGCATCGCGCGGTTTGAACAACACCGCCGCACTCGACGCGGTCTGCGCGGCGATCTGATGGAGCGGCGTGATGTCGTCGAGGATCCACATCGACCGACCCTGCGTCGCGACGACCAGATCCTTGTGATGGACCTTGATGTCGTTGATCGGCACGTTCGGCAAGTTCAGATCGAAGTGCTGCCAGTGCGATCCGTTGTCGAACGAGATGAACATCCCGAACTCGGTGCCGGCGTACAACAACCCCTGGCGATCTAGGCAATACGTAATAACTG
>ERZ1370068.5814-contig-4821_pt1 | contig 27961 bp, 43 predicted proteins | sample MGYA00561227_ERZ1370068 | MGnify/ENA primary metagenome ERZ1370068 (study PRJEB38410, sample SAMEA6850437) | metagenome | study: Metagenomic assessment of the ecological functions of the soil: analysis of the soil microbiota associated with the...
TATATCACGGATCGTTTTCTTACCTGATAAAGCAATTGACTTAATTGATGAAAGTGCTGCAAAGCTTCGCCTGGAAATGAATTCAATGCCGGAAGAGCTTGATACGCTGGAAAGACAAATTCGGCAATTAGAGATAGAAAGAGAAGCTATCAAAAGAGAGAATGATGATTATAAACTTAAAGGAACTAAATACAGAGATTGGAAATCTTTCTGTTGAAAGAGATACGCTTAAAAGCAAAGTGGAGAGAAGAAAAAGAATTGGTAGAGAAAGTTCAGAATGCAAAAGCTGAAATTGAAAACCTGAAAACATTAGGCTGAAAGGGCAGAAAGGGAAGGAGATTATGGAAAAGTGGCTGAGATCACGGTATGGTAAAATAAAAGAACAGGAAAAGATCATTGAGGAGTTGAGCAAACAACTTGAATCAACGCGGAGAGAAACGTCTTTTAAAAGAAGAAGTAGATGCGGAAGATATTGCAGAGAGTGTTGCTAAATCAACAGGCATACCTGTAACCAAAATGTTGCAAAGCGATAAAGAGAAATTATTGCATCTTGAAGAACATTTGCATGAGAGAGTTGTTGGACAAGAGGAAGCGATCACTGCAGTTGCTGATGCAATCAGAAGAAGCCGTGCAGGCTTGCAGGATCCTAAAAAACCAATTGGTTCATTTATTTTCTTAGGAACAACCGGTGTTGGTAAAACAGAATTAGCAAAAGCATTGGCAGAATATTTATTTGATGACGAAAGCATGATGACCAGGATCGATATGAGTGAATACCAGGAAAAACATACAGTGAGCCGTTTGGTTGGCGCACCTCCGGGATATGTTGGTTATGATGAAGGCGGGCAATTAACTGAAGCAGTTCGCAGAAAACCTTACAGTGTTGTGTTGCTTGATGAAATTGAAAAAGCACATCCTGATGTTTGGAATGTTTTATTGCAAGTGTTGGATGATGGAAGATTAACGGATAATAAAGGTCGTGTTGTGAATTTTAAAAACACCATCATCATCATGACAAGTAATATTGGTAGCAGCATTATCCAGGATGCTTTTGAAAATGTAACAGAAAAAAATGTTGAAGAAGCAACTGAGAAAGCAAAAATTGAAGTGATGGCTTTGTTGCGTCAAACTATTCGTCCGGAATTTTTGAACAGGGTTGATGAGATCATAATGTTCCAGCCATTGCTCAAAAAAGAGATCAAAGGAATTGTAAAAATCCAGTTGGAAAACCTGAAAAAATTGGTGGCAGAAAGTGGCATTCAGCTCGATTTCAGCGACTACGCCTTAGAATTTTTAGCCGAGCAAGGCTTTGATCCTCAATACGGTGCACGGCCTTTAAAACGTTTAATACAAAAGGAAATTGTCAATACGCTGAGTAGACGTATATTGGCCGGAGATATTGATAAATCAAGACCGGTTTTGGTGGATGTTTTTGACAATACAGTTGTATTCAGAAATGAAGAAAATGGCAAGCCATCATCAAAACCAAAAGAACAAAAATCAACATTAAACAAATAATCCCGTGATAAAACGGGCAAGGAGTAAAGAGATATGCCAGCACCAAAAGAAGTAGTTATTATTATCAAGCCTACGGAAATGTGGGTGGGAAATGAGAAAGCATCTGTAACCCTGATGGAATGGGGCGAATACGAAAGTGAAGAATGTGCAAAAGCAAATGAAGTTGTTAAGCAGATATTAGAAAAGTATGAAGGAAAGATCCGATTTCAATTCAGACATTTTCCACTTACAAAAATTCATCAGCGTAGTTTAAAAGCAAGTGAATCTGCAGTTGCTGCAGGTCAAACAGGTAAGTTCTGGGAAATGCATAATATTTTGTTTCACAACAGGAGAAATCTTGGAACCACAAGTTTGAAACTTTATAGTCGTGAAGCAGGGATCAGTGATAAAAATTTTCTTGATAACCTTGTTAACGGTACTTATGGTTGGCAGGTGCAGGATGATATTAAGGAAGCAATTGGAAGAGGTGTAAAAGAGTTACCTGCATTCTTTGTCAATGATGAACCACTTGGAGTAAAACCGACGTTTGATAACCTGAGTAAGGCTATTGATAATGCATTAAAAAGCAAAGGCAAAGAAAAAACCTGTTGCAAAGAAAAGAGCATAAAAAAGTCCTGCTGAAAAGCGGGACTTTTCTTTGTCATCAGGTTCATGATTTTACCAACGGCTGCCGGCGTATGAACGACGATTGTTGTTGCCACCACTTCTTTCTTCACGTGGTTTTGCAACACTTACTTTAATAGCACGACCATCAACGGTAGCGCCATCTAATTCAGCAATTGCTTTTGAGCAGCTGCATCATCAGGACATTTCAACAAAGCCAAAACCGCGGCTGCGGCCAGTTTCTTTGTCGTTAATAACTTTAGCTGATGTTACTTCTCCGTAATCAGCAAAATAACTTTTTAAGTCTTCATCTTGTACGTTGAAGCTTAAGTTTGAAACATAAATGTTCATTTACTTTTGAAATTTAAATTAATAATGATCTGAGAAACGAGTACTGGAAAGAAGACTAACTATTTAGCAGATTAACGCTTAGCAGAAAAAATCATTTACTTTACCAAAAACTAGAACTCAAATTTGAAACACGAAGATAATGGTTATTGGCCGAATGTTCTTTTTATTTTCATAGGCATCGTTAACAAGGGTATAATAATTTTCATTTCATATTTAAAAATAAATATGTAGCTTTTGGCTCCAAATACGTAAACCAAAACAAAACATTATGAAACGAATCTCCACCACAGCAACTATGCTTGTTGCTGTAGCTTTGATCTCCACACAATGTACGGATGCAGAAAGAAGACACTAGTAGAACTAGTGGAAGTAAAACCAGCGGTTGCCCAATTTGGTGGCTTTGACAGCCATGGTAAAATGGGGTGAACGTCTTGTTACCATTTGTGGATGCAATGATTGTCATACACCCAAAAAATGGGACCTAAAGGACCAGAGAATGACATGAGCCTGATGCTTTCAGGACATCCTGCAAAAATGCCTCCTGCCGGCTTTGATGTCAAAAGAAGCTGCTAAAAAAGGTCTTATAGTTACACAGCACATTTACTGCCTGGACGGGGCCATAGGGGAACAACTTATGCCGCGAACCTTACTTCAGACTCTACAGGTATCGGCGGCATGGAAGGAAGAACAATTTTTGAAAGCACTACATGAGAAGAAATGGATGGGGCTTGAAGGTACAGAGGCCACTTATGCCGCCCATGTCCATGATGCCTGCAACTGAAATGAATGATGATGAACTGAAAGCAATTTTTGCTTATCTCAAAACAACACCTCCTGTTAAAAATGTTATTCCGGAGGCCGCGTTAGCTGCCACCACCACCACCAGCTAAATAAATTTCACTTGATAAATTATTTAAACCCTGCATAATGTTGCAGGGTTTTTATTTTACAGGGCTTTGATCGAGATCCCAATTATCTGTACGGAAGGGACAAAGAGGTAATCCTTCTTTGCTGAAAACATTTCCAATTATAGTATTGCCAAAAGCATAACGTACTTGCGCAGGTTCTGCAACATTATCATTCCATACAATTATTTTATCTTTTTCAATTTTGGCTTGTGCAGGAAACCATTGTTCAGTTTTCAGATCAAAAACCATGAAGCCTTCGATCGCATTGTTATCCCTGAAACCTTTCGGAACATTATCAAAACTTAGGTAGTGACCTTGTTTTTATTTCTTGTTTTGCTTTTATATATCGGGCTTTTATAAGCGATCCCTTTTGTTTATATGTTTCAGCCAATGCCCAATTAGCAAGCCGGTAACCAACATCGTGTTTATTCGATGGATGGAGAATGTTGACGTCGTCTATAAGGTCAGTTATTACAACCATTCCTGTATTAGGAAAATTCATCGCTTTTGTTTGTGCTTCCTGCACTAAAGCACCGACATTATTATTTCCATATTTATACGGAGCAATTTGTACATAATAAAATGGAAAATCTTTTTCCATACTTCACGCCATGATTTGATCATCGTAGTAAATAACTTGTAATAAGTATCATTATTACCGACATTACTTTCTCCTGGTACCAAATAACACCGGCAATATTGAATTTGGTGATTGGATCGATCATGGCATTGTAACAAAGCCCATCATGATTTGGCCACCAACGAAAACTTTGAAGGCGAGCAGCCGCTAAACGAAGTTCATCATCATTGTCAAATATGTGTTCTGGCGTCCATACTTCAGCAGGTGTTCCGCCCCAACTTGAATTGATCAAACCAACCGGCACATTCAGATCCTTACTTAATTTTTTCCAAAGAAATAACCAACTGCACTGAATGATTTTAAAGAATTTGAATCACAAACCTTCCAATCTGCCTTCACATCATCTTGCGGATGATTGGCTAGTTGTTTTGGGATATTGAAAAAACGAATATTTGTATTATAGCAAGTGGGCAATTCATCTCTGATGTCTTTTAATCCATTCCAATAACTCCATTCCATATTTGATTGTCCTGAACAAACCCAAACTTCCCCGATCATAACATCATTCAAGACAATTGTGCTATTCCCTTTTAGTGTAATGGTATAAGGACCACCGGCTGATGGTGTCTTTACTTTTATTTTCCAGTTTGCACGATTATTTACAGTTGCGGTATCAGTTTTTCCATTCCAACTTGTGGTTACTAAAATTCTTTCTGCCAGGATTTCCCCAGCCCCATAAGTTTGCCGAGTCGTTTTGCTGCAACACCATGCCTGAAGAAATAATTGCAGGTAATCTTAACTGGGCTTCTGATTGAGAAGAAAGAATTAAAAGAATTATTGCAGATAGCGAGAGGCTTCTCATTTTAGTCCGGTTTTGTGGACATTAAATGTAAGAATTTTATCAGTTGGTTAGAAAAACTGTTATAGGTACTGTAAGAAGGCTGAGTTTGAGAGGTCTGTGACTAAACTAGTATAAATGGGATTGAATACTATAACATCAGTAGTCATAATTAACCTGTATGCCCTGAATTGAAACATTCAACTGTTTCAATTTAGGGAGAAAGTTTCGGCGTTGTGTGCCGGTATCATTAATGCGAGGAAGATTATATCAGCAATCATTTTGATTGTTATTTTTTTAAGATCAATTGTAAACTATTTTCATGATTGACAACTACCACCCATTGACTGAATGCAGGGGTTTGTGTCATCCTGTTCATTACCTGGATTATTTTTTGTATTAAACTCTTCAAGTTGTTTCAAATATTTTTCTGTTTCAACTTTTCCAAGTGTTACAAGACTTCCGCCACCTTCAAAATAATAGTGAGTAGCAATAAATCTTTTACATGGAGTCTTGTTTCTTTTGGTAAAAATTTTGAAGCTTCCAGAAACTTCTGCTTCCTGATTTTTTTATTGCATTTAAAACAGGAGCCGGACCGCTGTTATAAGCTGCTACTACTAAAAGCCAATCTTCAAAATATCCATACAGAGTCTGTTAAGTATTTTGCTGCAGCCACGGTACTTTTCCAATATGCTGTCGTTCATCATACTTTGCAGTGATCTTTAATCCTAATGTTTTTGCTGTGCCTGGCATAAATTGCCAAACACCAACTGCGCCAACACCAGACTCTTGCATTTGTTTTGAGTTTTGATTCTATGATCGCAAGATATTTTTAGTTCAAGAGGGATTTGGTATTGAGTAAAGACTTTATCAATGGTTTTTAAATAACCACTTTTATTCAGTTTAATGTCTTCAAATAATTCGTCATAGTCTTCCAGCATAATCCTGTACAAACTTTCCCATTGACTGGTGTAAGGGAACTCCTGGAATTGATAAAGAGGATTTACCTGTTATTGATAAAAGAATAGAGTCATTATATGCAGGATCATTCGGAGTAAGAGGGTTTATTCCTCCATTTGATCTCAGAACAAACATGAAAAATAATACTAGAAAAGATACGGTCTTAATTTGTTTCTTGTTCAACATCGTTTTAAGTTTTTAGGTAAAACAATGCCGACCCAAGGTGTTGGATTTCTAACTCGAAAAATTAATCACAGGAGTATCTGGAGTAAAAGGGTTGTTAAAAAATTCCGGGGTACGGTTATTTGGCTTTTCATTTCCGGAACGGGAAATGGTTGCCATAGGAGATTGATTGAACAGATCAAAAATAGAAACCACAAACCGGATCGCATAGCATATTGCATTAGGAAATACACTATCAAAATTTAATTCAATGATTCTCATTGAAGTTTTTTACGCATCTTATTAAAAACGAATAAATACGTGAATAAAAAGACGTTTTTTTTAATGTTTTTTGGAACAACCCTGATTGGCAATAATGATGCCGTTTTAAAGGGGCATTTTCATTGTTTTTTTATTTATGATAGTTCTGCAACTTTGAGAAACAAAATCAAAAAATGGCTCAACCAAAAAAGCTGCGATCGGATTTATTTTTATAACCCTGCTAATTGATGTAATGGGCTGGGGATTGATCATTCCAGTGATGCCCAGATTAATTGCTCAATTAAAACATATTGAAATAAATGATGCCAGTGCTTATGGTGCCTGGTTACTTTTGCTTATGCATTCACACAATTTCTTTGTGCTCCGCTTATAGGAAATCTTAGTGATCGTTTTGGTCGCCGCCCGATCTTATTATGTTCTTTATTAGGTTTCGGTATCGATTATATTTTTCTTGCATTAGCTCCAAGTTATGGATGGTTATTTATTGGTCGCATTATTGCTGGTTTAACAGGTGCAAGCTTTACTACTGCTGCTGCTTATATTGCTGATATAAGTACTGCTGGAAACGAGAGGCAAAGAATTTTGGAATGATCGGTGCTGCTTTTGGATTGGGATTTATTATTGGTCCGGCATTAGGAGGTTTACTGCGCTGGTTTAGGTATCCGGGCACCTTTTATGCAGCAGCTGGTCTTTGTTTATTAAATTTTCTTTATGGGTATTTTGTTTTACCTGAATCTTTAGATAAAGAACATCGGCGAGCTTTTGACTGGAAAAAGCTAATCCACTTGGTTCGCTAAGATTTTTAAGAAAAGCTCCAACGATTGCAGGACTGGCACTTTGTTATTTTCTTATATATCTCGCTGCAATGGCAGTACAGGGAAATTGGAATTATTTTACAATGTATCGTTTTCATTGGACAGAAAAATTGGTAGGTATTTCACTGGCCGTTGTTGGCTTATTGGTAGGAGTTGTTCAAGCCGGGCTAACAAGAGTTGTAAATCCGAAGTTGGGTAATGAAAAGAAGTATTTATGTCGGGTTGTTATTATATACATTAGGACTTATTTTATTTGCCTTTGCAACACAGGGATGGATGATGTTTGTTTTCTTGGTTCCTTATTGCCTGGGAGGAATTGCTGGTCCGGCATTACAATCAACAATGGCAGGTCATGTTAAGCAAAATGAACAAGGTGCTTTGCAGGGCGCATTAACAAGTCTTATGAGTCTCACGACGATCATCGGTCCGCTGATCATGAATAACCTGTTTACTTATTTCACACATAAAAATGCTCCGTTTTATTTTCCTGGTGCATCTTTCTTTTAGGAGCTATTTTTATGTTGGGCAGTACAATGATCAGCTACTCAGTTTTAGAAAAGAAAAACATCAACTGCAGGCAATTTAAGCTACTGCTAAATAAGATGTTTTTAATATAGTCATCTAATGACAACTGCTCCACCACCTTCAAAAAGAAAAAAGACAAGTAAAACAAGTATAAGTAGTGAATAGAATAACTCGGAACCTGAATTAAAACCTCCAGGTGCATTAATAAACACAGCCCCGATAAGAATTGGAATTTGTATTAATGCAGATAATCTTGTAAACAACCCGATGGTGATTAGAAAACCACATAATAAATGTATCCATGTAATTACAAGAGTCGATCCAATCTGGCAAAAACTAAAATTGCTTCCGGCAAGAAATGCTCTGAACGAGATCATATCATCAATAAAAGAAATGCCTTTGGAGACAAGAGCAATACCAAGAGCAGCACGAAGTAATAATAATAATACCTGGGTGAGTGGTGCTCCATTTGTCGAGTCGGTGTAAAATAGCCATAAAAGATTTTTTAAAGAGAGCAAAATCAATGACTATAAAAGGTACACCAAAATTATACCGGAAACCAAATATATTTTTCACTATTGTTGTAACATCCTGTGTATTACCATATAACTTAAAACAATAAGAAGCAGAATTATGAAGATGGCAATATAAAGCCAGGGCTGATCTTTAAAACGAAGCTTTTCTCTTTTTTCTTTTTCTTTTCAAGTTTTTATGAAGATCACGATTAAGCTGTTCTACAAGTGAAGATATTTTTCTTTATTTTTTATTTCCTGTAAGCCGTCCATTGCATCATCAGTAAAATCTGTAGTCATCATTTTCTTTTCTACTTCATGACGCTGTTCATCCGATAGCCTGCCTTCCAGGTATTTTAATAATGTTTCCTGGTCCACTTCTGATGAAAGATGAGATAATATGTCTTTTAACTTGTCCGACATTTAACCGTTCATTTTTTCTCAATTAAGATCCTCATGTTCCGTTTCCCGTTTTGTATATGGCTTTTTACCTGCATCATGCTATAACCGGTTTGCTCTGCTATTTGCTGATAGCTTTTCTTTTCCATGTAAAACAAAGTTACACATAGTTGCTGGTCAGCATTCAATTCTTTCAATGCTTCACCCATATACTCGTATGTCTTTTCATTCAACAGTAAACTTTCTTTATCTGTTTCATCAGTTTCTGCAGCAATGCTATCTTTTACTTCGATTGTATTTTTACCAGGCTTATCTCTCAGCTGCATCAGGCAATGATTTTTTGCCACCATGTATATCCAGCTTTTAAAATATTCAACCCGGTATTTTTGCAATTCTGTTATGGCTTTAAGGAAAATTTGTTGCACACTATCTCTTGCTAGTTCTTCATTCTTTAAATATTTCATGCAAACACCCAATAATAACAATGTATATCGCTCCAGTAAAATGCCGAGCCACTGGTTATCATCGGTCAGCATAAAATCTTTCGAGTAATTCCTGGTCGCTAATATGTTTGTTTAGTTTTGGGTTCACGGGATGAAAATAGCTAATTTCATTTTCTATGATGCGGGAAAAGCCAAATTTCACAATAAGTTCTAAAGCTCACCCGGACTAACAATATAAATAGCTATATTTTCTTTTACTTTAAACCGGATGGTAATAGTAAATGCATATTGGTTTGTGTTCAGGCAGAATGCCCCATGCGATCGTAATAGGTGCAATTGAAAAAGGAAAACAAAATAATTATATGTTTTGACCGTGAGACTGCCATCTTTTTCTTTAAAACTATTAGAAGTATTACTTGAGAAACGATCTGCCTGGTTTTTATGAAATCGTTTAAACTCCTTTTCAACCAAGTTTGCTGTTTACTGCGCCGCTATCACTTATTCCCAGCAACTGTAAATTCATGATGGTATCATGTGTTTTTAATGAATCTGTATGAATGATCTCCTCTTCGGCAACAATAAGTCTTAGTTCTTTTGGTGGATAATGAAATGGATTAAAATTTTTATAAGTGCCGGTTATAAAAAAAATGATGTATCTGTACGCCTGGCTATATGTATTCTATGGTAAACCAGGGATCTTGTTGAAGTGAAGCAATAAAACTGCTGAACTTCATATCAAAGGATGAGTACGGAAATAAGTTTTTAGAATTGATTGTATTGGGTTTTGCGAGTAACCCGTGTTAACTATTAATATAAATAAGGGAATAAAAATTTTTCATTAGAAAACGCCTTTTATCCATTTAATGAATAAGGCATCCCAACCTAACATTTTAATAGCAGTATAGAAAAGTATGATTGCAAAAATTTTCTTAACGGTATCTGTGGCAGATGATAATAGCTAGCTTGCTGCCGAAGTAAGCACCTCCAGACAAAGCCAATCGCACAACAGCGCTACTAACTTTTAGATCCATCGGCGTTCCCATTTTTACATTGATGATAATAATATAGTGAAGCAATTATCACTACTGGTAAGAGTAAGAACACCCAAGTGATGTTCCCTGTGCCTGGTGCTGGTTATAATTCAGAAAAAATATCAATGCAGGAACCATGATGATTCCTCCGCCAACACCCACCAAGCCGCTGAGCATGCCAGCGGCTAGTCCGATTATCAATACGGTTAGAATGATTTGAACTGTCATTTTCTGTTGTATAATATTTTGATTGAGTGATTGCATATAAAGTTACTCACCACTTTATCTTTGAAATTTTGTTTGTAAAAGCAATTGCATCGTCAATTACTTTGATAGCCGTTTCTTTATCCTGGAAATTGTCAATTACAACTTTTTTATTTTCCAGCACTTTGTATTGTTCAAAAAAGTTCCTGAGCTCAGCAATAATATGTGGCGGCAATTCTTTTACAGATTTAATATGATTAACTGATGGATCTTTTGCTGCGACAGCAATGATCTTATCATCTACCTGTCCCTGGTCGATCATTTGCATATTACCGATCACATTTGCTTCAACAAAGACAAAGCGGTTGTATGGATTGTGAACAGAATACGAGAATATCAAGCGGATCGCCATCCTGTCCCAAGTGTTTGCGGAATAAAACCATAATTGATGGGATAATGAAACGATGAATAAATAACCCGATCGAGTTTTAAAAGACCAGTCGGTTTATCCACTTCATATTTTGCACGGCTTCCCTGCGAAATTTCAATAACTGCATTTACGGCTAATGGTGCATTATCACCATAATGGGCGCCATGCCATGGATGATAGACAGTAAGCATATAAAAATTATTTAGCGATGCGAATACCAATAAATGTTGCCAGTAATCCGCCAACAACACTGGCGGTTAAGTAAATAACAAATAAAACGGTCCTGTTTTCTTTTAATAAACCAATTCCTTCCAGTGTAAATGCCGAAAAAGTTGTGAATCCACCGCAAAAAGCCTGTCATTAATAATAATTTCATTTCATCGTTCCATGTAAGTGAGCGGCTAACCAAACTCCATAAAATGCCGATCAAAAAACAACCTGCAATGTTTACGAGCAAGAGTTCCTGTTGGAAATGCAGCAGCGGTTTGCACCTGGAAAAATTTTTGTACCGCATAACGCAACATGCTGCCTACAGCGCCACCCAATCCAACTATCAAAAAGTTTTTGATCATTTAGGAATTGAATCTTTTGGTTGAAAAGTAAAATTCAGATCAATAAACCACTGGCCGTTCAGCTTGATTATTTTTAATGAATCTGGTTTGTTTTTATACGAATTTGAATAATGCACAATAGTTGTTGAGTCATTTACTTCATGCGTTTCTTTCAGGAAACGGATACTGGCTGTTTTGTATGCCTTTTTATCTTCAGGAGGAAGGTTATTATTATAATCTTTTTCGTAAATGTCGATCATCTGGTTATTAGTGGAATCATTCACTAAATAAGTTCTTGCTTTTTATAATCGCCATCCAATGCAGCACGAAGAAATTTGCTGGCAGCATCCATTCCATTTGCTGGTTTTATTTCTTCTTCTTTGGTTGAATCATTACAGGCGGATAAAAGCAAGATCAATAAAGGCGTAAGTTGGATCAGTTTTTCATTGATGCAATGTACTAAAAACCTTTCAAGTAGTCAGTTTGGGCATCACAGATATTAAACAAAGCACCCTCTCCAAAAGGAAAGGGATGGTATAGGTTAATAAGCCGAATAAAATTGTTAATAGTACAAGAGTGCGACGACCAACAGAAGCGTTAAATAGAATTAGCACATGAACGCATGGCTACATAATCTTATTTTATCTCACCACGATTCTCTTCTTCTTTTCTTTCTTTATCGTAAGCTCTCAAGAATTGATTTCACTAGGCGGTGACGCACCACATCATCTTCATCCAGTTCAATATGTGCAATGCCATCAATGTTTTTCAAAATGCGGGAAGCCTTTTTGTAAACCGCTGCGTTGATTCCTCGGTAAGTCAACCTGTGTAATATCACCGGTGATGATCGCTTTTGCATTGGCGCCAATACGAGTCAGGAACATTTTCAATTGCAGGTCAGTTGAGTTTTGCGCTTCATCCAAAATGATGAACGCATTATCAAGCGTACGACCACGCATATAAGCAAGCGGAGCGATCTCAATTGTTCTTGTGCTCATATAATAACCGAGCTTATCAGCAGGTATCATATCATCCAATGCATCATACAATGGACGCAGGTATGGATCGATCTTTTCTTTCAGATCACCGGGAAGGAAACCAAGATTTTCACCTGCTTCAACAGCGGGACGTGTAAGAATGATCTTCTTCACCGCTTTATTCTTCAAAGCTCTTACTGCTAAAGCAACAGCGGTATATGTTTTACCAGTACCGGCAGGGCCGATCGCAAAGACGATGTCATTCTTCTCCGCCATTTGCACCAAACGTTTTTGATTAGCCGTTCTTGCACGAACAGTTTTACCATTCGGGCCAAACACTAATACATCATTTGGATTACGGTCAATAAAATTATCAACCGTCTCAGCATCATCGCCACCGAGTACCTGCTCAAAATAATTTTCACTCATGTGGCCGTTCCTTTCCAGGTACTGCACTATGAGTTCAATTTTTCGCGGGCAGATGTTACCTGCTCTGGCGAACCACTGAGTTTTAACTGGGTACCCCTTGATAAGATCTTTAAGAGGGAAATTTCTTTTTCAGAATGTCGAGCTTGCCGTTGTTTACGCCAAAGAACTCGATAGGGTTTACGGTTTCGAGGTTGATGATCGTTTCTGTCAATTCACTTAGTTTTTAATTTCACAATGCTGGCATAGGGTGGTTACCAGATTTTTCACTACACCTGTTTTATTCAGATGTTTGACCCATTGATTAAAATAAAGACTTATCTCAATCACTTCCTAAAGTTAATTATTAACAGGTGTGCATACAAATTGTTGAAAGTAAAATTTGGTTAATAAATTATTTAATAATTAGAAATACAATTTTGTTGCCAGCTTTTGTAATTCTATTAAGCGTTCTGTTGCGTCGCTCACTTGTACGTCACAACAATTCTAATCGACTTTTATTTACACTGCAGAAGACGCATCATCTATGTTTAAATGTAAGTCGCTTTGTATTTGCACAATATGGCATCCTTTGCGACCTTTGCGTGCTTTAAATCTTCTGATCAAGGTCAGCTAAATTCATGCTAAACATCATCCTGTATTCTTTAATACATCTTGTTAATTTTACAATATGGAAGAGATAAAACCCCTAAAGCGAAGTAAAGAGTTGGCGCCACTCAGTCGTGAACATCATGATGGGTTATTATTTGCATGGAAAATAAAGCAGGGCCTCGCAAATGGAACTTCTATTGAAACTCTTTGTAATTACACCCGTTGGTTTTGGTCAAACCATATTAAACCACATTTTAAAGATGAAGAAAAAGTATTGGTGAAATTTTTGCCGGCAGATAATGCTTTAGTTCATGCAAATGTTCAAAGAACATGCACAGATACGTGACCTCATTATCTCTCTCGATAAAGAACCAGATCCCAGTTCACTGCAATTACTTGCAGAAGTTTGTCAATAATCATATTCGCTTTGAAGAAAGAGAACTGTTTGCTTATGCTAGAAAAAACACTTACTCAGGAACAATTGGATGAGATCTACAAAGAGTTGCCGCATGACTTGCATTGTGATACTGAATGGAAAGATAGAATTCTGGGTAAGAAAGTAGATCAGGCCGATGTGTACTTATTTTTGCTGAACGAATGTTGTTTTCTTTTCGAATTTCTATTTCTGCAAGAATCTGCTGAATAGTCTTCCTTACATTCTTTGTATTCATTTCCGAAATCTTTATACACCAATAGCTGTGTAAACTTCTGCTGTTTTTTGGGCAAGAATATCCACAAGTTCCTCCATTGTCATGTTTTGACGATCCTCAATCATAAGCTCGGAACAGTCTGGTAAATAATTAATGGGAATGCTGGCTTATTGCTGCAATAATTGTGCAAAGGTGACCTGGTTATAATCTCAAGGTTTTTATAAGCTAAATGATAAATTGAAACCAGTCAAATACTAACCCGGAGATAGATCAGAAAGTTCAATCATTTACCTGTTAAATCATTCAGAAAATAACAATCGTTTCAAGAATCGGCGTTATTAATTTTGCAATCTTTACAGATAATCCATTTGCTACTGCGTATGTATCGGCACATACTGCATATTGGTAGTGCTTCTTTTTTGGCTTTTGCGGTGCCCAGGCACAATACTTTAAAATTTCCGGTAAGATCACTAATGATAAGCTTGAACCGCTTGCCTTGGTAAGCATACAGGTAAAAGGATCAGTTAAAGGAACTATTTCAAAAGAAGATGGCAGTTATGAGCTACGTCTTGAAGAAGGAACCTATGATCTTGCCTTCAGCATGCTCGGATATAAAACACTTTTGATAAATGTTGTCGTTAGCCGGGATTATGTACAGAATATTGTCCTGGAAACGGATGAGGCAAAAAATCTTTCTGAGGTAGTTGTAAGAGGAAAAATGAAAGACCGTTCAGAAGAGATCCTTCGGAATGTGATAAAGCATAAAGATGATATACTTGCAGCAGCCGGACCCTATTCCTGCAATGTTTATATAAAAGCTACACAGGAAGATTCAACACAACGAAAAGTAAAAACGAAAAAGAAGACTGGTTGATACGATCAGTGCTAATTTGAATGCCGATCTGCAGACGAATGGCGATGGCAGAAATTTCTCTGCATTACGATCATGAGAATGACAGCCGTGTTAAGGAAGAAAGAACAGGAGTTGTAAAAGAGGAAACCCGGAGGCACTTTTTTATCTCTCATTAACTGAAGGGAATTTTAATTTGTATAATAATCTTCTTACTTCAAGAGTATTATCAGAGGTTCCTTTTTATCTCCTGTTAGTTACAGTGGCCTTGCTGCATACAGGTATAAGGTCATTAATATAAAACACGAGGATGGAAGAAAGATCTATACCATCAGTGTAAAGCCAAGACAATTAAGTAATGTAACTGTTGAAGGCGAGATAAAGATCCTTGACAGTGCCTGGGTAATTTTAAGTGCACATTTTACATTGCCGGGTTATCATATTCCTGAATACGATCATTTTGAAATAGACCAGCAATATAGTCTTGTTGATGATAAAGCCTGGATGATCACCCGCCAGCAATTCACTTATTATTCAAAAACTGGGAAGGGAAAATTATCAGGAGAAACGGTCAGCTTCTTACAAAGACTTTGAGTTCAATAAAGAATTCCCAAAAAATATTTCGGTACAGAACTTAGCTCCACTGCACAGGAAGCTTATGATCGTGACAGCAGTTTTTGGCAGCAAACAAGAACAGAACCGCTGACAGCAAAAGAGATCCGGTTCATTCATTATAAGGACAGCTTGTTTCGTGTTACCACCAGCCAACCATATCTCGATTCGATTGACAGAATAACCAACAAAGTAACCTGGCCAAAGGTTTTGCTATTCGGACAAACCAAATTTAACCGTGAGAAAAAACGTTCATGGCAGTTGCCACCGCTTATCGGATGTAATTGACCCGTTTCGATTTGGCGGCGTAAGAATAAAAGCAAATGTTGCCTATTATAAAACATTTACATCTAAGAGATCAGTGCAAGTGTTTACGAATATCAGTTATGGTATCAGGAATCATGATGTGAATGGGAATATAAGCATCACTCACAAGTACAATCCTTATAATAACAGTTTTATTAATGTTTCAGCACAACGTGACTTTCAATATATTTTCCAGGGTGATGCATGGATCAATATGCTGAAGCGGGATAATTTTTATCTCAACCAGGCTATCGGTATTAATCATGGAGTAGAAGTCGTAAATGGCCTGGTCTTATTTGTAAATGCAGATTATTCATTTCGTCGTTCTGTAGTTGGCTACGAAACAAACCCCAAACTGGATACTGTTTTTGGCGTAGTGAATGAGCCAGTTCCTTTCGAATCATACAATGCATTTTATGGAAAAGTTCGTTTGCAATACACGCCATTCCAGCGTTTCATTCGTGAGCCAAGAGAAAAATTATTCTTGGTTCCAAATGGCCCACATTTTATGCAAGCTGGCGAAAAGGAATTCCGGGTGTATTAAAAGTGTAGTGGATTTTGATTATCTCGAATTCGGTATCGAGCAGGAATTGAAATTAGGAGTGACCGGTGTTTCTAAATACAAAATACTTACTGGAAATTTTTTCAATACAAAAGATCTTCGGATGGTTGATTATAAATTTCAACGACGCGGCGATCCGATCCTTTTCATGAACCCCGATGAAGCTTTTCAATCGCTTGATTCAACGTTCCCGGTCTTTGAGCGTTTTTACCAGGTGCACATTTTGTGCATGAATTCAATGGCGCTCTCCTGAATAAAATTCCGCTGTTCAAAAACTGGAGTTGCGTGAGATCGTAGGCGGTGGTTTTTTAATTGCACCTGAAAGAAATTTGCACTATGCAGAATTATTTACCGGTATTGAAAAAGTTCTCAAAATGCCATTCTATCCCATCTATAAATTCAAGTTGGGTGCATATGTAATTGGTTCGGCGGCCAACCAATTCCGCAATCCTGTTCAATTTAAAGTTGGATTTACTGTGTTGGGATAGGAGTAGCAATAAGTGGCGATAGAAGGATTATGTTACCCAGCTTTGGTAATTCTGCTCATCGTCTGTTGCGTCTGCACTCTTGTACGTTCGGTAATTCTATTCTACTATTTATACACTCCAATTATCAAAAAGTGTTTTCAAATCTGCCTGAGTCTTGTCATGTCGAGCCGGGATAATTAGTCCACTATCGTTCTTAGTAATGCCAAGGCGAGACATCTCATAGAATTAACTAACCTGAGATGTCTCACGCCTGACTATCCATCAAATTTGTAAAATGATAATAGGCCAGCGGCTCGGCAGCGACCGAGATGCGGGAGGCGTGCTGAAGTTTAGATTGCTTCGGCTTGCCACAACAGTCAATAAACTTGTGTATTTAATAAGGCAAGCCTCGCAATGACGAGACGTTGTGGGTTTTGTTTTTTCTTCATTCTTACGGAGTCGTCATTGCGAGGCCGTCGACCCAAAACAGTTTCAATTTTAGTAAAGAATGGCCGAAGCAATCTTATGATGTAAAAAGCCGAATTGAAATTATGTAGTACAAGAGTGCGACGCAACGAAAGCTTAATAGTAGTACAAATGCTGGCTACATAAAATCACCACCTCGCTACGATCTTAAAATTCACTAAGCGTGGAGTTAAACGATTGGGAACAGTAAAAACATTGTTGGCGAAATCTTTTATCAGCAAATAGGAAATGGTATTAGAGCGGTCAAGAAGATTGAATACTTCGAGACTGGCCCAAATACTTTCAAAATTGCGGAAAGGTGAGTGGCTGCGACGATTCGATTTATCAGCATCAAGTAACAAAGCGCTAAAACCAATATTCAACTCTTATATAAGGTTCTATGATAGCTGCATTGCGATACTTTACACTGCCGGGAATATTATAAGGAAGATTGGTGCCGTAAATAGTATTAAGATAAACTCTGAAATTTTTATTGGTGGCCAGGTAATCCTGGAAGAACATGCCAAATGTAAGTGTACGATCTGTTGGGCGACGAAACCAACCACCTTCAACAGTTGTAGCTGTCGATCTACATGGTTGAGCGTATCAATTGTGTATTCCTGGTAATGATCACCTTCAATATTTTCTTTTGTATCCATCAACCCAACGCTGATCCAGCTTTCAGCATCTTTTACTAACTCGCCAAAAAGCCTTCCTTCAATACCGTAAGCATAAGCTTTTGCGCTGTTCTCACCATAATAACGGATGCGGACATTGTCAATATCATAAGGAACAACATCCCACATATTTTTATAATAAGCTTCCACCGTCATCCGCATTGGCCTGTTGCTGTTTTTAAAATTATAATCAAAGCCACCAACCACCTGGAAACTTTTTTGTGCTTTCAGATCTGTGTTCACTGTGCCATCATATCTTCTTAACTCACGATAAAATGGCGGCTGATCATAAATGCCGGCAGCGGCACGGAAGATGATATCCTTTCCGCCTTTGGTTGCCAGCTTGCACCAACTCTTGGAGAAAGTAGAAATTCATTGTTGAGTGAATTATAATTGTAACGAAGACCTGCCTGTAGCGTGAAAGAGTTTGATGAATCACCAAAGAGCAAATTGTCCTGAAGTATCCTGAAGATCTTATTGACATCTAATGATGCCGTTGACTTGATCACCTTGTTTAACTGCAAAATAGCCGGATTGAAAGGAAGTGAATAACCGGCTGAATCCTGGAATTCCCATTCATTGAGTTTGTCATCAATATTTGTTTTATCATAACCAATTCCCCATAGAAAAACATTTTTTCCTTTATCAAGTATTCCTTTATGAGAGACATTCCAGTTGTCGATGTTTAGTTCATTACGGGTAAAATTCTGAAACACCCCGGCGCCCAGCGGATTTACAATTAAACCGAATGTTGGTTTTGCTTTATCAAAATCTCTTTCACCAAATAAATAGGCGCCTGAGATATCAATGTTTTCTTCTTCATCATTTTCAAATCTTGAAACCATCCATTTTAGTTTCAGATCTTTTTTGGCTGATTGATGATGGAGAGACCAAGCATATTTGTTTTATACCGATCTCTTTCCTGTCCTTCAAAATATATATCAAGTCCAAGTACGGCGGTGAAGTAAGGAGAGAATACAGAAGAAGTAAGCTGACTAAATTCAGGAACCAGTACAAATTTTGTTTGAGAAATATTTCCAAGAAATTCTGCTTGCCACTTATTATTAAATTGATAATTGATCAGTGCCTGAAGATCGGCTGAAGAAGGGACATAATTACCTTGCGTTTCCTGGCGACTTAATAAATTTTTATTACTCCGGTTACGGGCACCAACGAGATAGCTGAGTTTATTGTTCTTCGAAATTCCTTCAAGTTGCAGACCCTGTTCCAAAATGCTTACATAAGCAGAGCCACCAAAACGTTTTGGTTTTTTGTATTGAATATCCAGCACACTGCTCATCTTATCGCCATACTTTGCCTGGAAACCGCCGTTATAAAAACTGATATTGCGAACCATTTCAGGATTTATAAAACTCAACCCTTCCTGCTGACCACTGCGAACGAGGTAAGGACGGAAAATTTCAAAGTCATTTACATAAATAAGATTTTCATCATAGTTCCCGCCGCGAACCGAATATTGTGAAGTGAGTTCATTGTTAGAGCCGACAAAAACTTTGATCATGCTTTCAACACCCATTACTGGTGATGGCAGATTGATAACTGATTTTGGATTTGGTTTTATCAACCCGGCTTCTCTTCTGTCACGCTGATCGGTAACAATTACTTCTTCCAGCGCTTTGCCTTCTCTTTCCAGGCGAATGACAATAGTTTCTTCTTCATTCTCATTCAATAAAAAATTCTTTTGTTGCGATTTAAACCCGGTATAACTAAAAACAATTGCGAATGCACGGTCGGCAGTTACTTTTAAACGAAACGTACCGGAGTCAGAGGTAACAATTCCTTTTTGCTGTCCAAGAATAACAACAGAAACATTTGAAAGAGGATTTTCATTTTCATCCAACACTTTACCGGAAACGTAAGCGGGTTTTTTTGAGCGAAGATCGAAGTAGCAGGCAATAAGCAACAGGCAATAGACAAAAGGCTAGAGACCAGGATTAATCTTGATTGGCGGTTCATTCCTAAGAAGCGGATTTTGATAGACAATATTAATCAATAAAATTCGCATTTGCTATTTCACTACTCTTCCTAATTTCAGATAAATAGGAAAGCTTACTTTCTTCACTTCACCTCTGGCCAAAGCTTATTTATTTCTTCTTCAATGATCGGGATAGGAGAGTGGCCGTTTACTTTAATATATTTTTGAATAGCACTCCAGCTGCTTATATAGCCTGATCATATCTTCTCTTTGCCAATTCAAAGTTGTTTCAAAATCTTTTACAGGCAAAAGATCATAATCAAACTCAACAGTTGAATACTTTTCTTCAACATATTTTCTTGCTTCGTCCCAATAAGGCCTGGTCACATTTTCATAGAAACTCAAAATCGCATCGTCTACCTTTTTATCACCTGGCATATTTCTAAAATAGACCCAGATTGCGATGATAGCTCCGGGTTTAGAAACACGAATCACTTCTTTTAAATTCTTTCCAATTGATCCAATGATATGCCTGTGCTACGGTGACAAGGTCAAAAGTGTTTTCCTCAAATGGAGTTGATTCGGCGGGACAAACGCAGATACTCAATATTGTCTTTAGATCGCTTTTCAATTTGTGCAGCGCTGATATCTGTTGCAATAACTTTTTTAAAATGATCCGCCAATACAACTGCTGCTTGTCCATTGCCGGTTGCACAATCCCATGCAATATTTTTTTCTTTTACAAAAAGATAAAATGTATTCGTAAAGTTCTTTTGGATAAGTCGGTCTGTAATCGGGCATAAAGATCAGACTGTTTGCTAAACAGGTCCTTTGCCATGGTAGTTATAATTTTTCAGTTGTGCAATAGTTGCTTTTGGATCTTGTGAGCTGAATACTGTATTACCTGCAACAAGAACATCAGCACCGGCCGCAACGATCGTTCCAGCATTTTCTAATGTAACACCGCCATCAATCTCTATTAAGACATTCAAACCTTTTTCATCTATCATCTTACGCAGTGTCTTTATCTTTTCAATGTGTGATGAATGAATTTTTGCCCGCCAAACCCGGGATTTACACTCATCTATGCAAACAAGATCAATATCCGCAAGAACATCTTGCAAACTTTCAATCGGCGTATGCGGGTTGATGGCAACTCCTGGCTTTCATGCCCAATGCTTTTATCTGCTGAATATTTCTATGTAAATGCGGACATGCTTCAATATGTACGGAAAGAACATCTGCTCCTGCATTTTTAAATTGTTCAGCATATTTTCCCGGCTCTTCGATCATCAAATGCACATCGCAAACTCTTGTTGTTGCTTTTCTGAAAAATGAAACGAGCATAGGTCCAAAACTAATATTGGGAACAAAACGACCATCCATATACATCTAAATGATACCAGTCGGCCTGGCTTTCATTCAGCATTTTACAATCGGCATCAAGATTCAGGAAATTTGCAGAGAGAAGGGAGGGAGCAATAATGGGCATTCTTTACTATTTGCGCTGCAAGATACAACGCATCAAATTATTAATAATAATTACTAATTTTTAATTCTATCGGCAGCTTCTTTTGCTTCTGTCAGCGTTTTATCAAATGCATAGGCCCGCTGGTAACTGATCTTAGCTTCTTCTTTCTGACCCAATGCTTCACTGGCATTTTCCTTCCATAAATGGGCATCAGCAAAGCTGTTGGAAACTTTTATTGCTATGTCATATACTTCCATCGCCTTCTTTGAATTTTGATTGTTTATAAAGTATTCTTCCTTTTTCCATATAGGCATCCAAAAAGTATAATCTTTTTTATACAGGAGTTGAATAGTTCAAGGGCTTTAGCTATAATCATCAATATTGTAATAATAAACGCCTTTTAAATAATCAGGATTGGGATCTCTTTTGCCTTCATCATTTTTATTCATTGAATCGCAAATTGCGATCGTTCTTGGGTTTCTTGTTTCGGCATAAAGATTTGCCAGTTGTAAACCGGCTTCGGTTAATTCACCGGGAATAACAAAGAACTCAAGTGTTTTGATCGCATCAGCAGTATCACCTGCCAGTACTAGAGTAATTCGACCCGTTTAAATAAGTAATCAAAATAAACTCTCATTTGGGTGGAATCACCCATCGTAATATTCATTGAATCCAGCACGTTAACTGCTTCCTTACACCTGCCTGCTTCCTGTAACGTGAGAACAAGATTGTATTTAAGTAATGTGTCAGTTGGATGAATTTTCAATGAATCACGATAGGACTGAGCCAACCGTTGCAAACTATCCTCGTCTGTTGACGGCAGGAATTGCTATCTATTATTACTTACAGGCAAATACATATTGTTATAGAACTGAAAAGGGCTAAAAGATTTTTCATAAAACATTTGGGTGATATGACAAAAGTCTGACATTTGCCGGGGTTTCCGAAAATAGTTTTGCTAAAATTTTTAACTGATGAATTATATGAAATTCTTGACTGCAGGTTTTTTTATGGGATTGAGTTTTATTCTGTCTCTCGTTTACAAATAAGAAAGCAAACACGAACCAACTTATTAACAGCCGACTTAGAACATAAGATAGACACTCTGCAATATCAAGTGAAGCACATCTGAAAAATGTTCAGCAGCTCACTTTTGGTGGATGATAATGCCGAAGCATACTTCAGTTTTGACAATAAATGGATAATATTTCAACGTACACAACCAAAAGACGGGTTAATGTGCGACCAGATCTTTGTTGGTAAAGTTCCAAAGCAAGGTGAAGCATTTACATATAAAATGGTAAGTACTGGCAAAGGCAGAACAAACCTGTGGTGCATTTTTAAAAAGATGAGTAAACATATTATATATGCTTCACACTCACTTAGGCGCTAGATACATGTCCTCCAAGTTCCTGATAGAAAAAAACATGGCAATAAATATATCTGGCCTTTGTATGATAGGCTATGATATTTTTATGGCAGACCTGGACGGTAAAATTGTAAGCAATTAACGCATAGTAAAGGATATGATGTGGAAGCAACTATTTCTCCTGATGGAAAAAGATGTTGCTATACAATGCTTGACAAAGGATGGCGATATAGATCTGTGCGCGATGATGGACCCTGTAAACAGGTAAAGATAAAAGTGATCACCAATACAACTTGGCTATGATGGCAGGTATCATGGTTTAGTCCGGATGGAAAAAATAATTTGGAGAGCAAGCCGTCCAAAAAACAGAAGCAGAAGTAAAAAGGAGTATAAAGATCTTCTGCTGAAAACTTAGTAGTGGCGCCAACAAATATGGAAGTGTTTGTTGCCAATGTTGATGGGAGCAATGTAAAACAGGTAACAAAATTCGGACAAGCTAATTGGGCGCCTTATTATATGCCTGATAGCAAACGAATAATTTTTGCCAGCAATCATGAATATAAAGAGGATTTCCTTTTAACTCTATATCACTGATCAATGAAGATGGAACAGATCTGAAAAAGATCAGCCATGATAAATGGTTTGATGGCTTTCCCAATGTTCAGCCCCGACGGTAAAAAAATAATTTTCTGCAGTAACAGAAACAACGGAGGCACAAGAGATACCAATGTTTTTATTGCTGACTGGGCCAGAATAAATTCAGCCGCTTCATGCGCATTATTTGGAACAGTATTTGGGTAATCCACACTATCCTGAAATGCGACTGTATGAAAACACAGGTACTGGCATCGCTGCACTGCTGTTATTCATGCTTTAGTGGCGTGTAAAAAGAAGACAACCGCCAGTCATAGTCCCAGTGCTTGGATGACTTGCATAACAAAGCGGTCGGCGCATTCTGCCAACCGATCTGCTGAGCTCCAGGCACTTACAAAGTCCTTAAGGATTGAGAGTTCAATATATGACCGGCTATGGAGCCGGATGCGGCTGCCTGACCTTCATCTTGCAGGAATAGTTTAAAGATCGTATCTGAACAAGCGACACTTCAGGTCATTTCGGGCCAGTTACTAATACCTGCTGCCATCATCATCTCACGTTATCGATAGAGCCAGATACAGGACGATCGAGGAATCAACACCAGGACGGTATTTACAACACGGACGACCATGTTGGGCGTTTATGTCTCTCTATACCAGATGGAGATTTTACTGATGACAAGGTGTTGGGTGCTGCATTTAGAAATACCTCAATGGTTTTATTTGGTAAAACAGATCCATGATAATTCAGGATTGCTGATTGGGACAGGCCAGCCGCACCAAAAACTTGAAGCTACCGTATTGGGACATGAGTTTGGTCACTTATACTTGGGCTTGTTGATCTCGGTTCACCCATGCATGAAGCCAATCGCAAAGACGCATCGCATGGGAATCGTACAGCATGTACAAGATTGCCTGATATGTACTACGCTTCTGAGACGACAGACATTCTTGGCTTTCTTCTTACCGGTAACATCCCGCCCTTCGATGCAAATTGTATCGCTGATATGCATGCGAATGGTGGCAAATAGACCTACAAGGTTTGATATTTGAGGTTAGCTGGAATCATTTACCTTCGAACTTCAAACCAAAACATCCAACTACATGGAAACCGAGCATGCTTCATCTTCACAGCATACTTCGCTGGATAATCTTATTGTTATTACTTATTGTGCGCTGGTACAGGCTTTGTCGAAAAAGTATCGCGGTCAAAAAATGAGTTTGTGGTTATTGATCAGTGCGCATCTTACTGTTCATAGTAGGAATATATCAGTGGTGTTACTTTGGCCTGAGTTTGGAATTAATACAGGGTTGCCTGCAGGTGTTGAATTAATGAAAGATAAGTTTTACAGATCTCGTTTTTGGGCAATTGAGCATCACTTTGATGATGCTTTTGGCCATCATATTAATTACGGTTGCGAGAGGCAAAGCAAAAGTTCTAAATTATAAAGCGGTCAGCTGGCTATTGTTAATTGCATTGATCACTAATACTTAGCTGCAATACCGTGGCCGTTTCAGGAGAAGTCGTTGGCGAGGGAAGAACATGGTTCCCGGGAATGAATTAGTTCAGGCAATTTCTTTTAACGCAGCACAGAAAGTTTTCATTTCATCAATTGTTCCCATACTTACACGGCACCATTTGCCACCGAAATGATTCCGGTATTGAACAAAGATATTTTTGGCTTGCATTCGTTTGCGAAAAATCAGACCCGTGATCTTCTCGATATTAAACAGGATAAAATTTGTATGAGATGGGTATATATTCTAATGAAAGTTCTTTAAAAGTTTTTATAGCATAACTCTCTTGCCTGTGCTATTTTTCTCTTGCAATCTTTTACAAATGCCTTGGTCTTTTAATGCGGCCGATGCAGCAGCAGCAGTAACCGCACTTACATTGGCATCAGGCCATGGTTGAAATGCTGATAGTTTTTAATTGTAGCAGGATGTGCGATTACATACCCGATCCTTGCGCCGGCCAAGTCCATATATTTTTGAAAAAGTTTTTGCAACAACTATGTTCGGATTCTTTACTGACCAAGGTCTTTTAATGAAGGAACGATCCGCGAATTCAGTATAAGCTTCATCGATCAAGCACCATACATTTCTTACTGCACTCATTCACAAAATTCCTGAGCAAATGATCTTCTGACATAAGTGCCGATGGGATTGTTTGGATTGCATACATACATCATTCTTGGTATCGGCATCCATGCGCTGACATCATTGCTGAAAGATCAAGTGTTTTGTCGTTGGCAACAGGAATTCGTTTAAAGCCTAATCCAAATGATTCTGCTTGTCTCGTTCCAAACACTGATAAGATGGTTCAGTCAGTAATGATCTTTCCTTTTGTTGATGAAACGAGTAAAGAAACAAGCCCAAGAAATTCCGATGAACCTGCTCCAGAATAAAATATTTTCCATTCCAACACCCCAGAATTCTGCTACTTGTTTTTTTAATGCTGATACCTGGTCATCAGGATAACGATTCGAATTTCCGAATGCTTCAGCTCATTGCTTTTCTTGCTGCAGCAGAAGGTCCGTATGCATTCTCATTTCCGTTCAGTAAAATAATTCCTTGCCGCACCTGTATCTTTCTTTCCGGTTGCAAATAATTGCGCGGTGCTAAGCTTACTCCTGCCAATGCAGCGGTAGTGTTTCTTAACCATTGACGGCGGGATGAATTGTTCGGACATAGAAAGAATATGTAAAAGAATTATATCAGAGTCTTAACGGGGCAGCCATATTGTTTTTGGGTCGCCGATAAGCCTGGATAAATTAGTTTCATTTCATCTATCGTTCCTATACTTACTCTTGCCCATTGATCCATCACTGTATTTATTTGACCGCATTATTATTTTATGTTTATCAAACATATCAGCTGAATATTCGCCGGGATAATTTTTTACCGGGTAAAAATAAAGTTGGTAGTAAGAGGAATAAACTGGATCTCCATTTTTTCATTTCATCCATTGTATATTTCTTGCGGCTTCATTTTTTGTCTTACTCATTTACTTTATGTTCTTCATCAGTTCAAACTGGTCATTGCTGCATTAAGGCTGAGTACACTCACTGCTAATTGGGAGCTTTGAAAATAATCAGGTTGCAGTTTCTTTATTAAAGTTGGATGCCCTATAACAAAACCAATTCTTAAACCTGCCATGGCATGTATCTTGGAAAAGGTTTTTAATTACAAGAATGTTTGGATTTTCTCTATCAACCCGATCATTGACTGGCTGTCTGAGTTGTCTAAAAACTCTATTATAACGCTTCATCGATCAGTACTAACTGTTTTTTTAGAGGCCTCTTCACAAAAATCTTTTTAATTCATCTGCTTTTAAAATGGTACTCAGATAGGGTTTGCAGGTTACAGATATATACTAATTGTGTTTCGTTATTGATCAGCTTTCTATCCTGCTGGCTGAAGATCATGCATTTATTCTTTCGTGGCGGCATTTCTATCATCTTCGAGCCGATCTTTTTGCTGTGTTGGGAAGCACTCCAAAGTTATATCTACTGTAGCGCAATGTTTCCTTTATTGAAATAATGTTGCACGCCAGCATGGCGAGTCACTTCTCTCCTGATCGACTGTGATTAATACCGCTGGTCCTCGGATACTTTATAATAGTCACCAAGTCTTTTTGCTGATTCTAAAAAAGCAACATGTGAGGATAGCTTGATTGGTCTCACCCATCATGTCAAGAATAGCTTGTTTTGCTTTTGCAGAAATGCCATAAGGATTTTCATTGGAACCTAAATTGATCAAGGCCATTCTCGATACCTGCTATTCTTTTAATGCCTTCCTCATTTCCCATTGATTTAAAAGAAATGCCCAATCCCTAAAAAAGCAAGTGATGATTGCTGTAACCACTGACGACGCGATGAGTGAGTTGTCATACTCAGAAAGTTTTAGTAGCTGAAAAGCTACACCAATTTTCAGGGAGCAAAAAGAAATTTTATACAGAAGGATCTGTTTCTTTTATGCATTCTTTATTGCAAGAGCAACCTGGCCAATATGGTAAATGTCGTGTTGTATTTGTCCATTTAGAAAAGTCCGTAACGAATTGGAAGTGTTAGGCAAGGTCTTTATCCAGATCCTCATCATTCAATTTTGTAAGTGATTCAATTAACTCCTGTTGATTTTGTTCCAGCTTTTTATCAGATTCTTTCAGAGTTGAAGCTGTTTGTTCATTTGGTAAGGAGCCCAATCTTCTTTTGAATTAACTTCTATTGACGCATTGACCCCTTTTAATCTTTTGCCAGCAAATTTCGCCATGCATAAAGATGATGAGTGATCTCATAAGCGGAATGAGATCACTTTTTGTTTTTGAAGACATCTTTTGGGTCAGCAGAATTAATTAATTGCCATTAAAGATTTACCATACCATGGCTCTCCATTATAAATGTTTTCAAGTTCACTGATGTAACTGTTGATCTCTTTTTCATGATAATGAGTTTGAGTGTGCAATTTGTATTATTTGACAAATGTGAGGCTTAGAAATCTTGCTTTCTTTATAAAGACCTAAATTTTTACTTTTGCGTTGCTCGCATCATTTGGGAAATGAGTAATTTTAGTTTATGAAAATGGCAGATATTCATATACTGCATCAATCGGTTTTTACCGGGTGGAGGATTTTAAATGCCATTGCGATGTTATGCTCCGTAGCCGATCCGGAATATAATAAAAGTTTCAGCCTGTCATTTATTCGCAAGGGTTTTCGAATACCAAACATTTAAGAGAAAGATGAAGTACATGTAGGTCGAATGTTGAATTTCCAAACCGGGCTTTGAACACATAACCGCCACATAGATGATCGACCCGATATCGTTACAATTTTTGAGTTCAGGAGAAATTTTTTTGAAGAAACTATTTTAGATGTTGCATATGGAAATCAAGCTAC
>ERZ1370068.8772-contig-7600_pt1 | contig 27945 bp, 43 predicted proteins | sample MGYA00561227_ERZ1370068 | MGnify/ENA primary metagenome ERZ1370068 (study PRJEB38410, sample SAMEA6850437) | metagenome | study: Metagenomic assessment of the ecological functions of the soil: analysis of the soil microbiota associated with the...
TGCCCTTGGCGCGGTATTCCTTGTGCTTGTACGGGCCCGCCGGTGAGGTTCAGGATCTGGTTGCACTCGACGCCGGAGGAGCGCGGAAACATCGGAGTACGGCCCGACGCCGGTGAGGTCGTCGATCTCGAGCGCGAGCATGTTGCCCTCGCGGTCCACGGCGAGCTTCGCACGCACGCGGTGGTCGCGCGCGTGGATGTCGGAGAGGAAGGACTCGTAGCGGTCGGCGGCGAACTTCACCGGACGCCCGAGCATGAGCGAGAGCGCGCACGCGGCGATCTCGTCGCCGTAGGTGTGGATCTTGATGCCGAAGGAGCCGCCGACATCGCGCGCCACGATCCTGCACGCGGTGCTCGTCGAGCGACAGCCGGCTCGCGATGATCCCCTGCATCATGTGCGGCGACTGGCCGCAGTGGTACACGGTCATCGACTCGTCGGCGCGGTTGTAGTCGGCGAGGATGGCGCGCGGCTCCATGGTGACGCCGGTGTGGCGGCCGAAGCGGATCGTGTCCTCGACCACGAGGTGCGCGGAGCTCATCGCCGCGTCGACGCCGCCCGTATCGACCGTGCGCGTGAAGCACAGGTTGCTGTCGAATTCCTTGTGGATCTTCGGCTCGGACGGGTCGAGGCGCGCTCGGCGTCGAGCGCCGCGGGCAGCTCCTCGTACTCGACCTCGACTGCCTCGGCGGCGTCCTCGGCCTCGGCGCGCGAGGCCGCGACCACCGCGACCACCGGCTCGCCCTGCCAGCGCGCGACGTCGATCGCGAGCGGGTACTGCGGCGGCGAGCGCATGCCCTGCAAGGTGCGTGAGCACGCCGACGTAAGGGCTTGACGACCTGCGCGATCTCGGCGCCGGTGACGATGCGCACCACGCCCGGCATCGCGGCGGCTTTCTTCGCGCTTGATTCCGAGGATCTTCGCGTGCGCGTGGGGCGAGCGCACGTAGGCGACGTGCGCCATGCGCGGCAGCACGATGTCGTCGACGAACTGGCCGCGCCCCTGCGCGAGGCGCCGCGCGTTCGGGCGCGTCACCGAGCGGCCGATGTAGCTGTTCGGCCCGTCGAAGTTGAGCGTGCTCGTGGTCTCGTCGAAATCGCTCATGGTCATTCCGCCTTGATACCGCCCGCGCGCACCACGCGCCCCCAGCCGTTCGGAGTCCGGTGCGGCCATCATGGCGGCGAATTGGATCCGGCGATCCCATGTCGAACGCGGCGCCCTGCATGATCCAGCGCCTCGCGCAGACTCGGGATCCGAAAAGACGCGCCGGGTTTCGCGGCTCCACCAATCGATCACGGCGCGCGGCGTCCCCGCGGGGCGAACAGGCCGACATCCACACCCCGGCTTCCAGGCCCGGCAACCCGGCCTCGGCCATGGTCGGCACCTCGGGCGCGCCAGGGTTGCGCGCGGGCGAAGTTATCGCCATCGCGCGCAGGCGGCCGGCGCGCACATGCGGCATAGACACCGTTAGCACGCCTGTCGAACATCATCGAAACCCGGGCCGCCGATCAAGCCCTGCACCGCGGGAGCCGCGCCCTTGTAGGGCACGTGGACGATGTCGATTGCCGCGACCTGCTTGAACTGATCGTCGTGCCATGCCCGGAGCTCTGCGAGGCGGAGCTGAGCTTTCCGGGACTGGCCTCGCGAGCGCGATCGAGCTCCTTCAGCGAATTCGCCGGCACCGGGTGACACCACGAGCAGGTTGGCGAACACCACGATGTTGATGGATCGGCGCGAGGTCCTTCACGGCATCGTACGGAAGGTCCCTTGCGCAGCAGCGGCAGCACGGGTGAGCGCGCCAGCGAGGAGGGTAGCCGTCGGCGGGCGCCTTGGCCGCGAAGCTCTCTGTGCCGATGACGCTCGCCGCGCCGGGGCGGTTGTCGACGACGACCGGCTGCTTCGCCGTACGCGTCGGCGACCCTCCCGGCCCGTGCGGGCGAGGTTGTCGGCGATCCGCCTGCGGCGAGCGGCAAACGATCAGGCGCACGGCTTGGCCGGTAGCTAGTCCTGCGCCTGCGCGTGTATCGCAACGGCCGCAAGCAGAGCGAGAAGCCGCTCCTCATCGCTCTGGCGCTCCGCGCCTCGCCACCGCCTCGATCGCGTCGACGATCGCCTGGTAGCCGGTGCAGCGGCAGTAGTTGCCCGAGAGATATTCGCGGATCTGCTCGCGCGAGGGATTTGGCAGGTCGCGCAGCAGCGCCTGCGCCGCCATCAGGACGCCGGGCGTGCAGAAGCCGCACTGCAGCGCGTTGGTGAGGACGAAGGCGCTCTGCAGCTCCTCGATCTCGCGCGAGTCGCTGAGGCCCTTCGATCGGTGTCCACGCGTGCAGCCGTCCGCCTGGCACGGCGAACATGAGGCAGCCGCGCACGATCTCGCCGTCGACGCGCACGGTGCAGGCGCCGCACACGCCGTGCTCGCAGCCGACGTGGGTGCCGGTGAGCTCGAGCTCGATTCTGAGGAAATCGGCGAGGTTGAGGCGCACGGGCACGGTGCGCTTCACCCGCTCGCCGTTGACGGTGAGCGTGATCTCGACGGTTTCGGCGAGCGCGTTCATGCGATGAGCTGCTTGAGCACGCGTCCGGCGAGCACCTTGGCGAGGTGCAGCTTGGTCGCCGCCGAGGAGTACAGATCGGCGCGCGGGGCGAGGTCGGCGTCGAGCTTCGGCAGGGCGCCGCTCGATGGTCTCCGCGGTCGCCGCCTGTCCTTCGAGCGCGCGAGCGAAGTGCGCCGCGAGCAGGGGCCGGTCGCCGACGCCGAAGAACGCGGCGCGCATGTCGGAGAATTTCCCGCCCTGGGTCGAGCCGTGCGCGGCGATCCCGGTGATGGCGTAGTCGCCGTGCCGGCGCGCGAGCTCGCCGAAGGCCGAGGCGTAGCCCGGCTTGGGCAAGGGGAACTCCGCCGCGACGAGCAGCTCGTTGCCCTTGAGCGCGGTGGCGTAGAGGCCCTTGAAGAAATCCTCGGCCGCGATGCGGCGCTCGCCCTTCTTTCCGGCGACGACGAAGGTCGCGCCCAGCGCGAGCGCGCAGGCCGGCAGCTCCGCCGCGGGATCGCCGAGGCGCGCAGCTGCCGCCGAAGGTGCCGCGGTTGCGGATCGCGGGGTGCGCGACGTGCGGCATGGCGGCCGCGACGAGCGGCAGGTGCTTCGCGATGTCGGCGGAGCGCTCGAGATCCACGTGGCGCGTGAGCGCGCCGATGCGCACGTGGGTCTTCGTGACCTTGATGCCCGGCGAGCGCGGCGATGCGGTTGATGTCGACCAGGACCTTGGGCGCGGCGACGCGGAAGTTCAGCATCGGCACGAGGCTTTGTCCGCCCGCGAGCACGCGCGCGTCGTCCTTGTGCTTGTCGAGCAGGGCGAGCGCCTCGGCGACGCTCGCCGGCCTCGCGTACGCGAAGCGCGGTGCTTTCATCGCTCCTCCTCCGTGGGTATTATGAAGCATAGCCCCGCGAGCAAGGAGGACGACATGGAATTCCACGAGACGCTGCCGCGCCGCGGCATTTCGCGAAAGGAAATGATGAAGCGCGTCGCGCGCTTCACGAAGCTCAAGGGCTCCGACGGCGGGCTGCCCGACTCGAAGATGCCCGGCTGCGAGCGCATCCTCTACAACGTCATCGGCTTCCAGCCGCCGAAGGTCGAGGCGAGCGGCAAGCAATCGCCCGGTCGGCGACATCGCCGCGCGCCTCGCGGCGATCAAGATCTCCGAAGGCTTCAACCTCGGCTACTGCAAGGCGGTGCCGGGCAAAGGGCCGATGCTGCACAACCACGACACCAACGAGACCTTCATCGCCATGACCGGCACCTGGCGCGCGAGCTGGGAGAACGAGAAGGGCAAGCTCGAGCACGTCGACCTCAAGCCGCTCGACCTGATCTCGCTTCCCGCCGGGCGCGTCGCGCCGCTTCATGAACGTGACCAAGGGACCGAAGAACAAGACTTCGATCCTGATGTTCGTGATCGGCGGCGACGCGCCCAGCGCCGAGTTCACCCGCGAGTCGATGCGCGAGATCGAGGCGGCGGGCGCGATGCCTCGCCAGACAAAGGCGCGCTAGGGAATGGAAGTCGGTGTTTTGCTTCGGGCGGGGTAACGCCGCGCGCTCCTGATAGCGCGGGCCCGGATAGCCGCGGCGGCAATGGGCCACGATCTCCCCGACGAACTGCTCCGCGACAGGGCGCCAGGAACCGCTGCGGATCCCAGCAGACGCTCGCCCATCTGCCGATCGAAGCTCCGCGGTGAACCAGCGGCACGGCGCGAACCGTGCCCGGGGCACTTGTGCGTTCGAGGGAACGATCGCGATCCCGCAGTCGGTCGCGGCCAGCGCGACAGAGCGTGTGGAGCCGCGCTTTCCAGGAGCACGCGCGGCCGGAGATGCGCGGTTTGGCAGGCAGCATCGAACCACTCCGCGCGATGCAAAATCGCGGCTCAGCAGCAGCAGCGGCTGGTCGGCCAGCTCGGTGATTTCCAGCACGGCACGGCGACCGAGCGGGTGCTTGCGCGACAGCAGCCGCGAGCGCGTGCATGGGATACAGCAGGCTGGCCCGAAAGCGCGCATCGGCCTGGGCCGCAGCGTCAGGTGAACGTCGCCGCGTTCGAGGCGCGCAGGCGAGCCGAACGCCGCCGTCCTCCACGAGATGGACCTCCACGCCGGGGTGGCGCACGCCGGGTACTGGGTCAGGAAATCCGCGAGCAGGTTCTCGATCACTGCGGCGTTGCGCCGATCCGGAGTATTCCCTGTCTGCCCGGTCTTGAGCGAGCGGGCGCGCTCGCCGAGCGATTCGGCTTCCGCCAGCAGGCGACGGCTGCGCCGCAGCGAGGTCTTCACCCTCCGATGTGAGCTGCACGCGGCGACCGATCCGGTCGAACAGCGGCACCCCAGCTCGGCTTCCAGCGCGTGGATCTGCCGGGAGAGCGCCGGCTGGCTCAGTTCAGGCGCGCGGCCGCCCGGGCGAAGCCGCCAGCATCGACGATGGCGGCGAAGGCGCGCAGGTGACGGAAGTTCATGCGGGCATGATAACAATTTTGCATAGGTGATCGATAGCACGATAAATGCATTGGACGTATCGACCCGCGACGCTTAGCATTCAGACCGGTCTGGATCCCCGGTCGAAAGGGGTCGCGTCAAGCTGCAGTCACCAGGACGGGAATGCCATGAGAGGTTGAAACTGATTGTTCCCGCTCGTCGCAGCGATCTGCTCGCTCGCCTGGGGGCGCGCTTGCCCACGAGGACAGCAAGTCGGCAGCGAAGCTGGGAAAACTGGGTCGAGTTCTTTCAAGACCTCGTGCACGCCGGAAGCGCAGAAGGAGTTCGAGCGCGCGCTCGCGATGCTGCATTCGTTCTACTTTCCCGAGACGGTCAAGGCGTTCACGCGCGATTCCGCAGACCGATCCCGACTGCGCGATCGCGTATTGGGGCCTCGCGGTGAGCAATCCGGCCGAACCCGCTGGTCGGCCCGTTCGACGCCGCGACGCTGAAGCGCGGGCTGGATGCGGTCGAGAAGGGCGAGGCGATCGGCGCCAAGACCGAGCGCGAGCGCGACTGGCTCGCGGCGATCAAGAGTTCTACCAGGACTACGACAAGGTCGACCAGGACACGCGCGCACGAACTACGAGAAGGCGATGGAAGCGCTGACGAAGAAGTATCCCGACGACGTCGAGGCGAAGATCTTCTACGCGCTCGCGCTGAACGAGACCTTCGACCACAAGATCGATGGAGCCGCCTGCTGAAGGCGATCGCGATCCTCGAGCCGCTCGACAAGAAGTATCCCGACCATCCGGGCATCACGCACTACCTCATCCACAGCTACGACTTCCGCGCCGATCGCGCAGCGCGGGCGTGCCGGCGGCCAACAAGTACGCGAAGATCGCGCCCGCGGCGCCGCACGCGCAGCACATGCCGTCGCACATCTACTCGATGGTCGGCATGTGGCAGGAGTCGATCGCGTCGAACCTGCGAGTCGATCGCGGTGTCGCAAGGAATACGCCGAGGCGAGCAAGCTCGACGGCGTGCTGGCCGGCGTGCCGCACGCGCTACGATTTCATGCAGTACGCCTACCTGCAGCTCGGCCAGGACGCGAAGGCGAAGGCGCTGATCGACGAGAGCGCCGAGATCAAGAAGGTGATCGGGCCGGTCTCCGCCGGCAACACGGCGCGCGCCGCGGTGCCCGCGCGCTACATGCTCGAGCGCCAGGACTGGAAGGGCGCCGCGCAGCTGCAGCCGCTCGGCACGCCGTTCCCGCCGGCCGAGGCGATCACGCATTTCGCGCGCGCCATGGGCGCGGCGCGCAGCGGCGATACGCAGCGGCCGCGCAGGCCGACATCGCGAAGCTGAAGCAGCTGCGCGCAGGGCTGGAGAAGGCGAACCAGGCGTACTGGGCCGAGCAGGTCGAGGTGCAGATCCTCGGCGCCCAGGCCTGGCTGGCGCAGGCGCAGGGCAACGCCGGACGAAGCGCTCGAAGTTCATGCGCGCCGCCGCCGATCTCGAAGACGGCAGCGAGAAGCACGTCGCGATGGAGAACCGCCTCTACCCGATGCGCGAGCTGCTGGGCGACATGCTGATGGAGCAAGGCCAGCCCGGCAGCGGCGCTGAAGGCGTACGAAGCATCGATGAAGGACACGCCGATGCGGCTGCGCGGGTTTCTGACGGCGCGCGCCAAGGCGGCCGAGGCGGCGGGCGAGAAGAAAAGCGGCCGCGTATTTCAGCCAGCTTGCGCGACTCACGCCGCACGGCGGTGACGGCGACCGCGCCGAAGTGCGCGAAGCACGGCAGCACCTCGCGAGCCAATAGCGTCGAAAGCAAGACGCTGCCGGCCGATGCTATGGCCGGCAGCCGTGTTTTTCCGGGATTCACGCAGCGATGCAATTTGCAAGATTGACCGCGGCCACATTGATTGCCGCCGGGCTGATCGCTCGCGCCGGGCATCGGCATCGCGGATCCGACCGAGGACGATCCCGCCGCAGCGAAGCTCGATCCTGACTACGCCGCGGGCAAGCAGGCGATCGAAGCGAAGAACTGGAGCGCCGCGCATCAAGTCGCTTTCCTCCGCAGCGCTACGCGACACCCGCAATGCCGATATCCAGAACTATCTCGGCTACGCCTACCGGCAACACCGGTCAGCTCGACGCTCGCCTTCAAGCATTACGCGCGCGCGCTCAGCTCAACCCGCGGCACCGCGGCGCGCACGAGTACGTCGGCGAGGCGTATCTGATGGTGAACAACCTCGCGAAAGCCGAAGAGCACCTCGCGGCGTTGCAGGAGATCTGCCTGCTTCCTGCGAGGAATACGAGGAATCTGAAGAAGACGATCGCCGAGTACCGGAAGCGCTCGGACAAGTAAGCCCTGGGCATCGATCCCAAGCCGCGTAACCGCCCTCAGCCGATGTGCTTCTGTGAAGAAGTCGAGCGAGCGCGTGCGCGCGAGCTTGGCGCTGTCGGCGTGGTAGGAGCCGCGCTGGTCGCAGTTGAAGCCGTGCCCCGCGGGGTAGATGAACGAGGTCACTTCCTGGTGCTCGGCGAGGAATTTCTTCACGCCGTCGATCGGGATCGACGTGGTCGGTCTCGCCCCAGTGGCACATCACCGGGCACTTCGGCTTCTCGCCTGAATTCGAGGTGATGCCCCCGCCGTAGTAGGTCACCGCGGCCGGCGAGGCCCGCAGGCGCGAGGCGCTCATCCATGACACGGTCCCGCCCCAGCAGTAGCCGACGATGCCGACCTTGCCGGCCGACTTCACGTTGCCTAGCGCCGCGCCCGCGTCCGAGCATGACCTTGTCCCATTGCATCTTCGGGATGAAGGCGCGGCCGCGCTCGATGTCGGGCGGCGTGTAGCCGATGTCCAGGCCGCGCTCGACGCGGTCGAAGAACGCCGGCGCGATCGCGAGGTAGCCGTCGGCGGCGTACCCGTCGGCGACGCTCCTGATGTGGCTGTTGACGCCGAAGATTTCCTGCACCACGATCAGGCCCCGCGCGGCTTGCCCTTGGGCTCGGCGCGCTAGGCGCCGAGCTTGTGGCCGTCGCCGGCGGTCAGTTCGATCATCTTGCCCACTTTCGTTCTCCTGTGGCTTGTTTCCGGGAGCGCAAAGTGTACTTCGTTCTTTGGCATAATGTTGCCGAACCCGCATCCGGAGCGCGCCATGCCCGTCACCGAGCTCAATCACTATCTGATCCGCGCGAACAACCTCGAGCGCACCAAGGACTTCTACTGCAAGGTGCTCGGCTTCGAGGTGATGCCGCGACCCGATTTTCCGTTTCCCGGCTACTGGCTGGGCATCAACGGCAAGATCCAGGTCCACATGGCGCAGGCGGGCGTGCCGAACTCGCAGCTCTACTACCTCGGCAGCCCGAAGAACGCCGCGAAGGACAACTCCGGCGTGATCGACCACGTCGCGTTTCTCGCGACCGACCCCGAGGGGTTCGTCAAGCACCTCAAGTCGCTCGGCGTTCCCTGCCGGCCGCGCAATTTCCCGAGTCGCAGCTCTACCAGCTGTTCGTCAAGGATCCCGACGGCCTCACCGTCGAGCTCAACTTCTTCGGCGTCACCAAGGCGCCCGACTGGGGCGGCGAGGACTACTCCAGGATGCCGCGCGCTGCGTCGACGAAATCGGCGAAGAAGAAGACGAAAGCGACCAAGGCGCTCGCGTGATGAACGCTCCCAGCCCTTCGAAAGGCGCGCGAGCTTCGCCGGCGTCTCCTACGCGGAGGCGATCGACGCGGGCGCGCGCGCTCGTGCCCGCGCTGCGCGAGCGCGCGCACGCCGCCGAAGCCGCGCGCGACCATGTCCGCCGAGACGCATCGCCGACCTGCACGCGAGCGGCGCTGATCCGCACGCATGCAGCCCAGGCGCTGGGGCGGGATGGAGTTCGACTACGTCGCCTACGTGGACTTTCCGCTCGAGCTCGCGCGCGGCTGACGCCTCGGCCGGCTGGAACCTCGCCAACCTGCAGATCCATCACTGGATGCTCGCGCTCTACGACGAGCGCGCGCAGGAGGAGGTCTGGGGCGAGAATCCCGACGCGCTGATCGCCTCCGGCATCGCCTTCCCGCAGGGACAGGGCGCAGAGGCCGACGGCGGCTTCGTCATCTCGGGCAAGTGGAACTTCTCCAGCTGCTCCAACATCGCCGACTGGAACATGCTCGCCGTCACGGTGAAGCGACGGCGACAAGGCCGTCGACCACCGCATGTGCCTGCTGCACAAGTCGCAGTACCAGGTGATCGACGACTGGAAGGTGCTCGGCATGCGCTCCACCGGCAGCATGACGGTCGTCGCGAAGGACGTGTTCGTCCCCGAGTACAAGGCGCTGTGCATGTACACGACGCGCGGCGGCGCCGAATTTCCGGGCGCGAAGGTCAACCGGAATCCCGGCCTACCAGGTGTCGGCGCAATCCGCTGCTCGGCCACGGCATCGGCGCCTGCGCGGTCGGCAACGCGCAGGCCGCGCTCGAGCTCACGATCGACGCGGTGAAGCAGCGCAGCACCAGCTACACCGGCGCGAAGATGCGCGACTTCCAGGCGGTGCAGCTGCGCGTCGGCGCGGCCGGCGCGAAGATCGACGCCGCGCGGCTGATCCTGCGCAACGACTGCCTCGAGGCGCAGGAGATCGCCGCGCGCAAGCAGCGTCGCGGACACGCCGACCAAGCTCGCCTGGAAGCGCAACCTCGCCTACGCGGTGAACCTCGTGCACCGAGGCGGTCGACATCCTCCACGCCATGGCGGGCGCGAACGGCATCTACGAGACCTATCCGCTCGAGCGCATCTTCCGCGACGCGCATTCGCTCGCCGGCCACATCAGCTTCAGCTTCGACGCGCAGGCCTCGAGCTGGGGCCTCGCCGCCCTGGGCGGCGAGGTCAACCGACACTCTAGATCGCCATACCTACGCACGCGCGAATGAAACTCTGCCGCTTCGACGACGACCGCCTGGGGCATCGTGCAGGGCGACGAGGTGCTCGACGTCACCAAGGCGCTCGACGCGATCCCCGAGCAGCGCTGGCCGCTCGCGCACGGGGACCCCTTCATTCTCAACTTCAAGAAGGTGGTCGCCGCGGCGAAGAAGCTCGCGCCCAAGGCGAAGAGAAAGCAGCTCGCCAAGGTGAAGCTGCTCTCGCCCGGTGGCGAACCCGGGCAAGATCATCGCGGCGCCGATCAACTACAACGATCACATCGCCGAGTCGATCAAGGATCCGGGCATCGCGCACGGCCGCACCAACATCCAGAAGGGCATCGGCGACTGGGGCCTGTTCCTCAAGGCCAGCTCCTCGCTCATCGGCTTCGGCGAGGAGATCCGCCTGCGCTGGCCCGAGCGGCGCAACGACCACGAAGTCGAGCTCGCGCTCGTCATCGGCAAGCGCGGCAACAAGATCCCGAGGGACAAGGCGCTCGAGCACGTCTGCGCCTACGCGATCGGCCTCGACATGACGGTGCGCGGCCCGGAGCTGCAGTGCTTCCGCAAGTCGATCGACACCTACAGCGTGCTCGGGCCGTGGCTGGTCGACCGCCGACGAGATCGGCGACCCGAACCACCTCGATCTCTCGATCACGGTCAACGGCGACGATGCGGCAGAGCTCGAACACGAAGTACCTCGTCTACGACGTCGAGCGGCTGATCGAGTTCGGCTCGTCGATGCACACGCTGCATCCCGGCGACGTCATCATGACCGGCACGCCTGCGGGGTCGAGCCCGGTGAAGCCCGGAGACACCCTGCACGCCTACGTGGAGGGGGTCGGCGAAGCGGATGTCCGGATCGCGCCGTCCTATGCCTGAGCGCAATCGGGCGCCGTCGCCTATATCGGAGGGGCCATGCCCGTCACGGAGAACGTCAGTGCTAACGGCCGAGCTGCGCCTCGACGTCGAGGAGTTCTACGCCCGCTACGCCGAGTGCCTCGACGGCGGCAGGCTGCAGCAGTGGCCCGAGTTCTTCCTCGAGTCCTGCGTGTACCGCGTCACCACGCGGCGCAACCTGCGCCTCGGGCCGGACCAGGACCTGGTGTCGCTGTCGACGCGCGCGGCGATGCGTCGACCGCATCGTCGCGATCGGCCAGTCGGAGGACTACGAGCCGCACATGCAGCGCCACCTCGTCTCCAACTTCCGCATCCAGGCGGCCTCCGAGCCGGAGCTGCGCGCGCAGGCCAACTTCCAGATCCTGCGGACCTTCCCGAGCAGGCGCACCGAGTCGCTTCGTCTCGGGCACCTACAACGACCGCATCGCCATCGCCGCCGGGCGCCTGCATTTCAGGGAGAAGATCTGCGTGCTCGACTCCGACGTTCCACCCGATTCGCTGGTTCTACCCGATCTGAGTCGCGCAAATCCCGCGCCGCCGTGAGATATTGCACTGCAGCATGTTGACGCCTCGTCCGGTTTCCCTTAAAATTCTTCGGTTTCGCAGCGGGGTGGAGTGTGTGGCAGGTCTTCCGCCCGGTGATCGGGTTGCAGATTCTTATGCACCGCTGCCGTAAGTCTGCTGTCGGCCTGGCTCGCCGGGATACACGGCGCGATCTCCGCCGCGTTGGGCGGCTCGATAGGAATCATCGCCGGCCTGGTTTTCGTTGCATCTGGCAGCACGCAGCAAACCGAAGTCTGCAGGGAGGCGCTATACGCCGCTTTGAGGGCCGAGGCCGTCAAGGTGGTCCTCATGATCGTGCTCCTGTGGGCCGTGTTGGCGACGTACAAGAACGTCGTCGCAATCGGGCTGATCGGCACGTTCATCGCCACGGTCCTGATTTTCACCATGGCAGTATGGGTTCGCGAAAAGTAGGGTTTACCGAGAGTTTCCAGCAATGGCCGCCGAGCACGCACTGACACCCGAGCTCCTACATCGGCCATCACCTCGCGTTCCTCGAGCATCCCGTGGGCGAGGCGCGGCTTCTGGACGCTCAACGTCGATTCGCTCGTCACCTCGGCTGCTGCTGGGCATCGTCGGCATCGGCTTCATCTGGTGGGTGGTGCGCGGCGCGACCTCGGGCGTGCCGAACAAGCGCCAGGCCTTCGTCGAGCTCGCCTGCGAGTTCGTCGACAAGCAGGCGAAGGACATCTTCCAGGGCGACCGCAGGTTCATCGCGCCCGCCGCGCTCACCGTGTTCGTGTGGGTGCTGCTGATGAACTCCATGGACTTCCTGCCGGTGGACATCAGTGGCGTGGGTCACGCATCTGTTCGCGCCGCACGGCTTCCGCGATCGTGCCCACGGCCGACGTCAACACGACCTTCGCGCTCGCGCTCGTCGGTGTGGCTGCTGATGATCTACTTCTCGATCGCGGTGAAGGGCGCTCGGCGGCTGGATCCACGAGCTGTTCTGCACGCCGTTCGGGTCAAGCCCTGTGGGCCTCGCCGCTGCTGGTCTGTTCAACCTCCTGTTCAACCTGGTCGAGTACATCTCCAAGCCGCTGTCGCACTCGCTGCGGCTGTTCGGCAACATGTACGCGGGCGAGATCATCTTCCTGCTGCTGTGGATGCTGGCGGGCGCCGGCCTTGCCGGCACCGTCTTCGCCGTACCGCTCGCGCCTGGCCTGGGCGATCTTCCACATCCTGATCGTCGTGCTGCAGGCGTACATCTTCATGATGCTGACCATCGTCTACCATCTCGATGGCGCACGAGAGTCACTGATCAACTGACCTGACGAGAAAGGGAATCACAAATGGAAAAACTCCAACTCATCGCCCTGGTCCAGGCCTACACCGGCGTCGGCATCGGCCTCATGGTCGGCCTGGGCGCGCTCGGCGCTTGCGTCGGCGTGGGCATCATGTGCAGCCGCTTCCTCGAGGGCGCGGCGCGCCAGCCGGAGATGATCCCGGCGCTGCAGGCGCAAGGTGTTCCTGCTGCTCGGCCTGATCGACGCCTCGTTCATCATCGGCCTGGGCATCGGCATGTTCTTCGCGTTCGCCAATCCGCTGCTCGGCGCGCTCGGCTGGATGAACCTGAACCTCACGCTGATCGCGCAGGCGCATCGCCTTCGCGCCTGTTCATCTGGTTCTGCGTCAAGTTCATCTGGCCGCCGCTGACGCGCGCCATCGAGGAACGCCAGAAGACGATCGCCGACGGGCTCGCCGCGGGCGAGCGCGGCAAGCAGGAGCTGGAGGCAGCGGGCAAGCGCGCGGACGAGGAGCTCGCCAAGGCGCGCGGCCGCGTCGGCGAGATCATCGCCTCGGCGGAGAAGCGCGACGCGCAGATGCTCGACGAGGCCAAGGCCGCCGCCAAGGCCGAGGCCGACCGCATCCTCGCCGCCGCCAAGGCCGACATCGACCAGCAGGTCGCGCGCGCCAAGGAAGCGCTGCGCGAGCAGGTTGCGGCGCTCGCCGTCGCCGGCGCCGAGAAGATCCTGCGCCGCGAGGTCGACGCCAAGGCCCACGCCGAGCTGCTCGACCAGCTCAAGCGGGAGATCTAGCCAGTGGCCGAAACCGCGCACCATCGCCAGGCCCTACGCCGAGGCCGTGTTCGGCCTCGCCGACAAGACCGGCGCCTCGCGCAACTGGCTCGGCGATGCTCGCCACCATGGCGCAGGTCGCGGGCAATCCGGAGATGCGGGCGTGCATCTCCAACCCGAACGTCGGCGAGAAGGCGCTGTACGATCTGGTCATCGCGCTGTGCAAGGAGGATTTTCCGGCCGAGGCGCGCAACTTCGTGCGCGTGCTGATCGCCAACGGGCGCCTCGCGCTGCTGCCCGAGATCCACGCGCAGTTCGCCGACCTGAAGAACGAGCGCGAGGGCGTGCTCGAGGCCGAGATCCGCACCGCCTTTCCGCTCGACAACGCGCAGATCAACGGCCTGGTCGCGGACATCTCCAGGCGCTTCAAGCGCAGCGTGCAGCCGCGCGTGACGCTGGACAAGGAGCTGATCGGCGGCGTCCACATCACGGTCGGCGACGAGGTCGTCGACGGCTCGGTGCGCGGCAAGCTCGCCGACATGGCGACGGCGCTGAAAAGCTAAAGAATCAAGGAGCAAGAATGCAACAACTCAACCCATCCGAAATCAGCGACCTGATCCGCAGCAAGATCGAGAATCTCTCGCTGGCGGCGGACGTGCGCACCCAGGGGACGGTGCGTCACCGTCACCGACGGCATCTGCCGCATCCACGGCCTGTCCGACGTGATGCAGGGCGAGATGCTGGAGTTCCCGAAGAACACCTTCGGCCTCGCGCTCAACCTCGAGCGCGACTCGGTCGGCGCGGTGATCCTCGGCGAATACGAGCACATCACCGAGGGCGACACGGTCAAGACGCACCGGCCGCATCCTCGAAGTGCCGGTCGGCCCCGAGCTGCTCGGCCGCGTGGTCAACGCGCTCGGCGCAGCCGATCGACGGCAAGGGCCCGATCGACGCCAAGATGACCGACGTCGATCGAGAAGGTCGCGCCCGGGCGTGATCGCGCGCAAGTCGGTGTCGCAGCCGGTGCAGACCGGCCTGAAGGCGATCGACGCCATGGTGCCGATCGGCCGCGGCCAGCGCGAGCTGATCATCGGCGACCGCCAGACCGGCAAGACCGCGGTCGCGATCGACACGATCATCAACCAGAAGGGCAAGGACCTGATCTGCGTCTACGTCGCGATCGGCCAGAAGGCCTCGACCATCGCCAACGTGGTGCGCAAGCTCGAAGAGCACGGCGCGATGGCCTACACCATCGTCGTCGCCGCCACGGCCTCCGAGTCCGCCGCGATGCAGTACATCGCGCCCTACTCGGGCTGCACCATGGGCGAGTACTTCCGCGACCGCGGCCAGGACGCGCTCATCATCTACGACGACCTGACCAAGCAGGCCGTGGGCGTACCGGCAGGTGTCGCTGCTGCTGCGCCGCCCGCCGGGCCGCGAGGCGTATCCCGGCGACGTGTTCTACCTGCACTCGCGCCTGCTCGAGCGCGGCGCGCGCGTGAACGAGGCGTACGTCGAGAAATTCACCAAGGGCGCGGTCAAGGGCAAGACCGGCTCGCTCACCGCGCTGCCGATCATCGAGACGCAGGCGGGCGACGTCATCGGCGTTCGTGCCGACCAACGTGATCTCGATCACCGACGGCCAGATCTTCCTCGAGACCGACCTGTTCAACGCCGGCATCCGGCCCGCGATCAACGCCGGCATCTCGGTGTCGCGCGTCGGCGGCGCCGCGCAGACCAAGATCATGAAGCGCAAGGACACCGGCGGCGGCGTGCGCCTCGCGCTCGCCCAGTACCGCGAGCTCGCGGCGTTCGCGCAGTTCGCCTCCGACCTCGACGAGGCCACCCGCAAGCAGCTCGAGCGCGGCCGCATGGTCACCGAGCTGATGAAGCAGCCGCAGTACCAGCCGCTGCAGGTGTGGGAGATGGCGCTGACGCTGTTCGCGGTGAACAACGGCTACTTCGACGACATCGACGTCGAAGAAGGCGCTCGCCGCCGAGAAGTCGATGCGCGACTACCTGAAGAGCAAGTACGCCGCGCATGGTGAAGACCATGGAAGACAAGAAGGACCTCTCGGCCGACGAGGAGAAGGCGCTCAAGGCCGCGATCGAAGACTGGAAGAAGAACGGAGCTTTCTAGATGCCGGGCACCAAAGAAATACGGGTGAAGATCCGGAGTGTGCAGAACACCCGGAAGATCACCAAGGCGATGGAGATGGTCGCCGCCTCCAAGATGAGGAAGGCGCAGGACCGCATGCGCCACGCGCGTCCGTACGGCGAGAAGATCCGCAACGTCGCCGCGCACATCTCGCACGCCAACCCCGAGTACCGGCATCCCGTTCCTGGTCGAGCGCGACACGGTGAAGCGCGTCGGCATCATCGTCGTCACCACCGACAAGGGCCTGTGCGGCGCGCTCAACACCAACCTGCTGCGCATGGTGCTGAGCGAGTACAAGGCGGTGGCAGGCGCGAGGGCGAGGAGATCGAAGTCTGCGCGCTCGGCAGCAAGGGCCTCGGCTTCATGCAGCGCCTCGGCGCGAACGTCGTGTCGCAGGTGGTGCAGCTCGGCGACCGCGCCGCAGCTGGACAAGCTGATCGGCGCCGGTGAAGGTGATGACTCGACGGCTACATCGCCGGACACGCTTCGACCGCGTGATGCTCGTCTACAACGCGCTTCGTCAACACCATGAAGCAGGAGCCGGTGATCGAGCAGCTGCTGCCGCTCTCCGGCGAGCGCCTCGGCGCGCCCGGAAGACGGTCTGGGACTACATCTACGAGCCCGAGGCGCAAGGTCGGTGCTCGACCAGGTGCTGACGCGCTACATCGAGGCGCATCATCTTCCAGGCGGTGGCCGAGAACATGGCCTCCGGAGCAGTCGGCGCGCATGGTGGCGATGAAGGCCGCCTCGGACAACGCCGCGACGCTGATCGACGAGCTGACGCTGATCTACAACAAGAACCGCCAGGCGGCGATCACCAAGGAACTTTCAGAAATCGTCGGCGGCGCTGCCGCCGTCTAAAGGACACACCAGTCATGGCAAATGGCACAAGGCACAAGCAGTCAGGGAACCATCGTCCAGTGCATCGGCGCGGTCATCGACATCCAGTTCGCCGCGCGAACGATGCCCGGGCATCTACGACGCGCTCGTGCTCGAGGATCGATCCGAGCAAGACGCTTCGCCGAGAAGGGCCTGACCTTCGAGGTCGAGCAGCAGCTCGGCGACGGCGTGGTGCGCTGCATCGCGCTCGGCTCCTCCGACGGCCTGCGCCGCGGCATGAAGGTGAACGGCACCGGCGCGCCGATCTCGGTGCCGGTGGGCAAGGGCACGCTCGGCCGCATCATGGACGTGCTCGGCCGCCCGATCGACGAGGTCGGCCCGATCAAGTCCGACAAGACGCCGCTCGATCCACCAGACCGCGCCCAAGTTCGACGAGCTCTCGCCTTCGGTCGAGCTGCTCGAGACCGGCATCAAGGTGATCGACCTCATCTGCCCGTTCGCCAAGGGCGGCAAGATCGGCCTGTTCGGCGGCGCCGGCGTGGGCAAGACCGTGACCATGCTCGAGCTGATCAACAACATCGCCACCCAGCACTGCGGGCCTGTCGGTGTTCGCCGGCGTCGGCGAGCGCACGCGCGAGGGCAACGACTTCTACCACGAGATGATCGAGGCCGAGGTCGTCAAGCTCGAACAACCTCACCGAGTCCAAGGTGGCGATGGTGTTCGGCCAGATGAACGAGCCGCCGGGCAACCGCCTGCGCGTGGCGCTCACCGGCCTCACCATGGCCGAGAGCTTCCGCGACGAGGGCCGCGACATCCTGCTCTTCGTCGACAACATCTACCGCTTCACGCTCGCGGGCACCGAGGTGTCGGCGCTGCTCGGCCGCATGCCCTCGGCGGTGGGCTACCAGCCGACGCTGGCCGAGGAAATGGGCCGGCTGCAGGAGCGCATCACCTCGACCAAGACCGGCTCGATCACCTCGATCCAGGCGGTGTACGTGCCCGCCGACGACCTGACCGACCCGTCGCCCGCGACCACCTTCGGCCACCTCGACGCGACCGTCGTGCTGTCGCGCGACATCGCGTCGCTCGGCATCTATCCCGGCGGTCGACCCGCTCGACTCGACCTCGCGCCAGGTCGACCCGAACACCATCGGCGAGGACCACTACAACACCACGCGCTCGGTGCAGGCGACGCTGCAGCGCTACAAGGAGCTGCGCGACATCATCGCGATCCTCGGCATGGACGAGCTCTCGCCCGAGGACAAGCTCGCGGTGTCGCGCGCGCGCAAGATCCAGCGCTTCCTGTCGCAGCCGTTCACCGTGGCGCAGAACTTCACCGGCACGCCGGGCAAGTACGTGTCGCTCAAGGACACGATCAAGGGCTTCAAGATGATCGTCGAACGGCGAGTGCGACGCGCTGCCCGAGCAGGCGTTCTACATGGTCGGCACGATCGAGGAAGCCTTCGAGAAGGCGAAGACGCTGCAAGTAGCCATGGCGAACGCCACCATCCACGTCGACGTCGTCAGCGCCGAAGAGTCGATCTGCTCCGGCGAGGCCGAGTTCGTCGTGCTTCCCGGCGAGGCGGGCGAGCTCGGCATCTATCCGCGGCACACGCCGCTCATCACCCGCATCAAGCCCGGCTCGGTGCGCATCAAGCCCGCGGGCGGCGGCGAGGAGGAGCTGGTGTTCGTCGCGGGCGGCATCCTCGAGGTGCAGCCCGAAGGTGGTGACCGTGCTCGCCGACACCGCGATCCGCGGCAAGGACCTCGACGAGGCCAAGGCGACCGAGGCCCTGAAGGCGGCCGAGGAAGCGCGCGCCAAGCGCCACCGACAAGCAGGAGATCGCCACCGTCGAGGCCGAGCTCGCGTCGCTCGCCGCGCAGCTGGCGGCGATCAGGAAGCTGCGGCGCAAGTAGCGCGAGCCGCAGGAGCCGGATCGGATGAAGACACCGATGGCCGGCAAGCAGTCGCGCAAATCCGTGAGGAAGCTGATCGCGCCCTACTGCGTGCCGCGACGGCGCGAAGTTCCGCCTGAAGCACGTCGACCCGGCCGATACCGGAGAGCTCGAGGACGAGAACAAGGAGATGGCGCGAGCAGCTCCTCGCGCGCGGCGTCGAGCGCATGGCGCGCCTGCAGGAGAAGCTCGCCGCGCAGGGCGCAATGGTCGCTGCTCCTCATCTTCCAGGCGATGGACGCCGCCGGCAAGGACGGCGCCATCAAGCACGTGATGTCCGGGGTGAACCCGCAGGGCTGCCAGGTGGTGTCGTTCAAGGCGCCCTCGCGCGAGGAGCTCGACCACGACTACCTGTGGCGCTGCGTGCGCGCGCTGCCCGAGCGCGGGCGCATCGGCATCTTCAACCGCTCCTACTACGAGGAAGTGCTCGCGGTGCGCGTGCACGGCGACCTGCTCGAGGCGCAGAACCTGCCCGCGCCGCTCGTCTCCGGCAAGATCTGGGAGGAGCGCTACCAGGACATCCGCGCCTTCGAGCGCCACCTCGCGCGCATCGGGCGTGGTCGTCCGCAAGTTCTTCCTGCACGTGTCGAAGAAGGAGCAGAAGAAGCGCTTGCTCGAGCGCCTCGACGACCCGGAGAAGCACTGGAAATTCTCCGAGAACGACGTGCGCCAGCGCGACGCACTGGGACGAATACATGAGCGCCTACGAGGACATGGTGCGCGAGACGGCCAGCGAATCCGGCGCCCTGGTACGTCGTGCCCGCCGACCACAAGTGGTACACGCGGCTGGTGGTCGCGGCGGCGATCGTCGACGCCCTCGAGGACCTCGAGCTGGAATTCCCCAAGGTGCCGCCGGAAAGAAGAAAGGCGCTCGAGCGCGCGCGCCACGAGCTGATGTCGCGAGAAGTCCTGACCGGACGCGCCCGACGCCCGCATGCCGCGCCAAAGGAAGTAGACTTAGCCGGATCGGTCTGAGGACACCTCATGGCTGCCGCCAAAAAGCGAGAAAGAAGCAGCGGGCTCCCGGCCGCGGATGCTCTTCGGCTGGTCGACGAGCGCTTCCGCTGCCACCTCGAGCTCTCGTCGGAGTGGTACTGGGAGCAGGACGAAAACTACCGCTTCACCCTGATCCGCGGCGCGGTGTTCGAGAAGACCGGGCGCGACCCGCGCGAATTCCTCGGGACCACGCGCTGGGAGCGCGGCGCCGTGCCCCTCGGCGACAACGGAAGCTGGGAGCCGCACCGGGCCCTGCTCGAGGCGAGACAGCCCTTCACCGACTTCATCCACAAGCGCGTCGATGCGCAAGGCGATACGCGCTACATCAGCGCGAGCGGCCAGCCCGTGTTCGACGCGAAGAAGCGCTTCAAGGGCTACCGCGGCATCGCCAAGGACATCACCGCGAGCACCCGCGCGGATCAGCTGCTGCGCCTGGAGCACGTCGTCGCCCGCTGTCTCTCCGATGCGGACAGCTCGAGCGAGGCGCTGAAGGCGGTGATCCGCTCGATCTGCGAGACCCAGAGCTGGGAGTGCGGCCGCTACTTCGGCTGGGACGACAAGGTCAAGGGCGCTCGTCTTCAACGAGTTCTGGCACGTGCCGCAGGCAGCCCTGGAGGTCTTCATCGCCAAGTCGCGCGAGCTCACCTACGCGCCGGGCGCGGGGCTCATCGGCCAGGTGCTCGAGAACGGGCAGCCGCTGTGGGTCACCGACCTCGCCAGGACTCGCGCACCAAGGCGGGCATCGCGCGCGACGCCGGCATGCACGGCGCGTTCATGTTCGCGGTCATGTCGGCGGGCAAGCCCATCGGCGTGCTCGTGTTCCACAGCCGCGGCGGTCCGCGATCCGGACGATCGGCTGCTGCAGGCGGTGCGGGTGATCGGCGGCCAGATCGGCCAGTTCGTGCAGAGGAAGCGCGCCGAGGAGCGCGTCCAGTACCTGGCGGCGCACGACGCGCTCACCGGCCTGCCGAACCGCGTGATGTTCGCCGAGCTGCTCAATCACGAGATCAAGGCGGCGCAGCGCTACAAGCGCACCTTCGCGGTGATGTTCATCGACCTCGACCGCTTCAAGTTCGTCAACGACACGCTGGGGCACGAGGCGGGCGACAAGCTGCTGCAGGAGATCGCCGCGCGCTTCAAGGCCTGCCTGCGCGCGAGCGACGTGGTCGCCCGCCTGGGCGGCGACGAGTTCGTGGTGCTGCTGCAGGAAGCGAGGAACCAGGAGGACGTCGCCTCGGTCGCGCGCAAGCTGCTCGCGGCGGCGATGAAGCCGGTGAGCGTCATGGGCCAGGAGTGCCGGGTGACGGCGAGCATCGGCATCTGCATGCATCCGGGCGTCGCGCAGGACGAGCCGACGCTGATGAAGAACGCCGACATCGCGATGTACCTCGCGAAGGAGCAGGGCAAGAACAACTTCCAGTTCTTCTCGGAGGACATCAAGACGCGCTCGCTCGCGCGGCTCACGCTGGAGTCGAGCCCTGCGCCGCGCGCCTGGAGCGCAACGAGTTCTCGCTGCACTACCAGGCCAAGCTCGACCTCAGGACGAAAGCCATCACCGGCGTGGAGGCGCTGCTGCGCTGGCAGCACCCCGAGCTCGGCGTGGTGTCGCCGGCGCAGTTCATCCCGGTCGCCGAGGAAACCGGGCTGATCGTGCCGATCGGCAGATGGGTGCTGCGCACCGCCTGCGCGCAGAACGTCGCCTGGCAGCGCGAGGGCCTGCCGCCGCTGTGCATGGCGGTCAACCTGTCGGCGCGGCAGTTCGCCGACGACTCGCTCGGTCGCCGACATCGTCGCGGCGCTCAAGGACAGCGGCATGACAGCCCGAGCTGCTCGAGCTCGAGCTGACCGAGAGCATGGTGATGCACGACCCCGATCGCGCGGTGAAGATCCTCACCGCGATCAAGAAGATGGGCGTGCGGATCGCGCATCGACGATTTCGGGGTCGGCTACTCGTCGCTCGCGCAGATCAAGCGCTTCCCGATCGACACGCTCAAGGTCGACCGCTCCTTCATCCGCGACCTGGAGAAGAACGCCGAGGACCGCGCGATCACCGAAGCGATCATCAGCGATGGGCAAGACCCTGAGCCTGACCGGTCGTCGCCGAAGGCGTCGAGACCGAGGAGCAGCAGACTTTTCTCGTCGACCACGCCTGCGACGCCATGCAGGGTTATTATTTCAGCAAGCCGATCGACCACGAGCCAGTTCGCGGAGTTTCCTGCGGCAGCACGTCGCCGCGGCGCGATGAACGTTGGAGGAGTCCGAATGCCGTTGAGAATTTTCCTGGCGCTTGCGCTGGCCCTGGCCGCGCCCCTCATCGGACATGCGGCGCTCGCGCAAGGCTATCCGACCAAGCCCGTGCGGGTGGTCGTCACCTTTCCGCCCGGCGGAACGCCCGACATCTACGGCCGCATCATGTCCGCGCGAGCTCGGCAAGCTGTGGAACCAGTCGGTGGTGGTCGAGAACCGCACCGGCGCGGGCGGCACCATCGGCACCGACTTCGTCGGCGAAAGCGCCGCCCGACGGCTACACGCTGCTGTTCGCCGCGGACGCGACCATCACCATCGCGCCGCACCTGTATTCCAAGCTGCCCTACGACCCGGTGCGCGACCTCGCGCCCATCGTGAACGTCACCGCCGGCCCCTTCGTGCTGATGGCGAACCCGGCGTTCCCGCCGAACAACGTGAAGGAGCTGATCGCGCTGGTGCACGCGCAGCCGGGCAAGATCAGCTATGCGTCATCCGGCGCAGGCGGCCAGCAGCATCTGGCGATGGAATCGATCCGCACCATGGCGGGCAACATGGACATGATCCACGTGCCCTACAAGGGATTCGGCCAGGGGATCGCCGACGTGCTCGCGAACCAGGTGCCGCTCATCTTCGGCGGCATCACCGCCTCGATCCAGCTCACGAAGAGCGGCAAGCTCAAGGCGCTGGGCGTCACCGGCCCGAAGAGGGCGAAGGCGCTGCCCGACGTGCCGGCGATCGCCGAGACCCTGCCCGGGTTCGACATCACCGCCTGGTACGGCTTCATGGCGCCCGCGGGAACGCCGCGCGACATCGTGAAGAAGATCCACGACGATTCGGTCACCGTCATCCGCCGCCCGGATTTCCTCGAGCGCCTGGACCAGCGACGGCATCGAGCCGGTGGCGAACACGCCCGAGGAGTTCGGCGCCGAGATCAAGACCGACCTCGCGCGCTGGGCGAAGATCGTCAAGGCCGGCCAGCGCAAAGCTCGACTGAGATCATGAGAATCCTCCTCGTTGCATCGCGGCGTTCCTCGCTCGCCTCATTCGCGCCGCGCCGCGCAGGATCCGGCGGCGAGCTTTCCCAAGCAAGTCCATCCGCATCTTCGGCCAGGGCACCGGCAGCACCGCGGACTATCTTTCGCGCTACGTCGCGCAGAAGCTCAGCGAGCGCTGGGGCCAGCCGGTGATCGTCGACAGCCGCGCGCGGCGCCGGCGGCACCATTCCCACCGACGTCGGTCGCCAAGTCGCCGCCCGACGGCTACAACCTCGTGATGGGCCACATCGGCCCGATGGTGAGCGCGGTGACGCTCGTACGCGAAGAACCTGCCCTACGACCCGGTGAAGGACTTCGAGCCGGTGACGATGGTGGGACAGGGCGTGGTGGTGCTGGTGGTGCAGCCCGCGATGCCGGTCATCGACCGCGCAGGAATTCGTCGCCTACGCGAAGCAGAAGGGCGATCTCGCCTACTCCTCCGCCGGCAACGGCTCGACCAGCCACCTCGCGGGCGAGCTCGTTGAAGCGCATCACCGGGATCCCGCTGCAGCACATCCCTACAAGAGCGCGGGCAACGCGCTCACCGCCATGCTCACCGGCGAAGTGCAGGTCTCGTTCCTGTCGCCGCTCACCGCGCACGCGCAGCTGAAGGCGGGCAAGGTCAAGGCGCTCGCGCGTGTCGAGCGCCACGCGCTTCGCGGGCGCGCCCGAGATCCCGAGCGCGGCCGAGGCCGGCATCCCCGGGATGGACGTGCGGCTGTGGTTCGGCCTGTTCGCGCCGGCGAAGACGCCGAAGAGCCATCGTCGCCAAGCTCAACCGCGAGATCGGCGACATCCTGCGCGCCCCGAGACGCAGGAGACCTTCCTCAAGCAGGGCGTGGCCGCCGCGCCCGGCACGCCCGAGGAGCTGGGCGACTGGGTGAAGACCGAGCTCGCGCGCTGGACGCCGGTGATCCAGGCGGCGGGGATCAAGGCAGACTGATGAAATACCGCAAGCTCGGCAAGAACGGCCCGACGGTCTCGGCGATCGGCCTGGGCGCGGGCAGCGCGACCACGAACTTCGGCGAGCGCGACGACGAGGTGCAGATCGAGACGGTGCACCGCGCGATCGATCTCGGCGTAACGCTCTTCGACACCGCCGACCGCTACATGAAGGGCCGCCACGAGCGCATGCTCGGCCGCGCGCTGAAAGGCAGGCGCGACAAGGTGATCGTGTGCTCCAAGTTCGGCAACATCGACAACCCGGACGGCAGCAAGGCCTACAACGGCACGCCCGAGTACGTGCGCGCGGCGCTGCGACGCGAGCCTGCGCGCAGCTCGGCGTCGACACCATCGACCTCTACTACCTGCACCGCATCGACCCGGACGTGCCGATCGAGGACACGGTGGGCGCGATGGCGGGGCTGGTGAAAGCGGGCAAGGTGCGCTACCTCGGCCTGTCCGAGGCGGGACCGAAGTCGCTGCGCGCGCGCCTCGAAGATCCACCCCATCACCGCGCTGCAGACCGAGTATTCGCTGTGGGCGCGCGACGTCGAGGACGAGATCCTGCCCGCGTGCCGCGAGCTGGGCATCGGCTTCGTCGCCTACTCGCCGCTCGGGCGCGGCCTCCTCACCGGCAACATCCGGAAGATCGACGACATCGCGGCGCACGACATCCGCCGCAAGCAGCCGCGCTTCCGGCCCGGGCAACTTCGAGAAGAACCTGGAGCTGGTGAAGACCGATCGAAGCGATCGCCGCGAAGCGCGGCGTCGAACGCCGGCGCAGGTCGCGCTCGCCTGGCTGCTGTCGCGCGGCGAGGACGTCTTCCCGATCCCGGGACCGAAGCAGCAGAAGTGGCTGGAGCAGAACGTCGCCGCGGTCGAGCATCGCGCTCGATCCGAAAGAGATCGAGACGCTGTCGGCCGCATTCCGTCCGGGAGCGCGAGCGGGAGACCGCTACGACCCGGGTTATTTCGTCACGCTGGGAGCCTAGAGAGGCAGCATGTCCGCAGTCATCCAAGCCAAACCAGAAACAGACGCCCGCGTCGAGGCCGCGATCTCGCACTGGGCGCCGCGCTTCGTCGCCAACGGCGTGCCGCTCGCCGATTTCCAGGAGGTCACCGCGTCGGTCTCGCGCTGGGAGGACTGGTGCGACGCCTGGTCGGCGCGCGCCGCGATCCACGAGGAGCTGGGCAACAAGGCGCTCGCCGGCGGCTACAACTATTCCGCCGGCGCAGCACTTCACCCGCGCCGCGGTGTGCTACCACTTCGGCAAGTTCCTCTTCGTGAACGACATGGCGCAGATGCGCGAGGCGCACCGGCGCGCGGTCGAGTGCCGCAACAAGGCGCTGCCCTACCTCGATCCGCCGGGCGAGCGCGTCGCGATCGACTACGAGGGCAGGAAGCTCTACGGCAACCTGCGCAAGCCGAAGGGCGCGGCGAAGCCGCCGGTCGTGGTGATGTGCATGGGCCTCGACTCGGCGAAGGAGGAGATGGACGACTACGAGAACCGCTTCCTCGTCGCGCGGCACTCGCGACGCTCGCGTTCGACGGGCCCGGGCCAGGGCGAGGCCGAATACGACTTCGCCGCTCTGCCCCGAGTACGAGAAGCCGGCGAAGGCGGTGGTCGACTACGCTCGAGACGCGCAGCGACGTCGATCATCAACCGCATCGGCGTCTGGGGCGTGTCGCTCGGCGGCTACTACGCGCCGCGCGCCGCCGCGTTCGAGAAGCGCTTCAAGGCCTGCGTCGCGCTCTCCGGCCCGTTCCAGCGCTCGGCCGACTTCACCGGCCGGCCGCAGATGAACGTCGAGGCCTTCCGCGTGCGCTCGAAGAGCGCCGACCTCGAGGAGGCCGGCAAGGTCGCGCTGCGGTTCACGCTCGCCGAGTGCGCGAAGAACATCACCTGCCCGATCTACATCGTCGCCGGCACGAAGGACCGCCTGACGCCGCACACCGCAGGCCGAGCAGCTCGCCGCCGGCGGTCTCGGGCCCCTGCGTGCTGTCGGTCATCGAGGGCGGCAACCACGTGGTGAACAACCTCTGGTACCGCTACCGCGACCAGACCGCCGACTGGATGGCGACCGCAGCTGGGTGTCGCAAAGCGCTGAATATGACATTGACGTGCACCAAAACAGGGCGTAATGGTGGCGGCCAGCCCGGTATCCCACGCCGGGATTCAGAAGGGGCAGTACATGGCTGGCCAGCGACAGCGACAGCAAGCTTCTGGCAGCAGCAGCGATGGTCCTTGCAGGCGCTGCAGCGCCCGCGGTGGCGGACATCGGTCTGCGGTGCCGGCGATCACCAACGGCGGCGTTCGACACCGGCACGACGGTCGCTTCGTTCCATTCGGACCCTCTACCTTGATGATCGAGCCGCAGCTCGTCGTACGTCGACCAGAAACAAGGCGGCGACACGACGAAGGGCACATCTCCCGGGGTAGGCGTCTACCTCCGCAAGGAGGTCGGCCCGCTGTTCGAGGCCTACTACGGCGGGATCCTCGCCACGACCAGCTCAAGACCACGCCGGGCGGCGGTGCCGAGACGAAGAGCACCGCCTTCAGCATCATCCCGACGGTCGGCGTCGCGCATTACTTCTCCAAGCAGTTCAGCATCGCGCTCGACGTCGGCCTGCAGTACCAGGACGGCACGACGAAGGTGAGCGCGGGCTCGCCGATCAGGACATCAAGCACCATCGCCACGGTCACCCGGATCCTGGTGAGAGGCTTCATCTGGTAAGGAGCTTCGTCCGGTAGGGTGCAGCGGGGGCCTTCAGGCCCTCGCCGCCCCCAGCGAATACCAGTCGAGCTTGCGGGTGATCACCATCGCCGCGGCAACGAGCGCGAACACCAGCACCGATCCCAGCAGCAGCGAGTTGTCCTCCGACACCAGCAGTCCGTACGAGCGCCGCCGTAGAGCGCCGTCAGCAGCACCGAGAACGAGGCGCCGCGCCCGGCGCTCTTCAGCACCGCGCCCAGGTAGAACCCCTGGAGAAGGATGCACGCGGCCGCCGCGACGGCGTACGCGATCCAGAACGCGATGTGCTCCGAGAGCCGAGGAGCAGCAGGAAGAACGTCGCGAGCGCCAGTCCGACCGAGCAGATACTGGGCCGGGTGGATGCGCAGCTCGCTTCAGCATCTCGAACAGGAAAAAGCAGCCGAAGGTGATGCCGATGAAAAGAAAGCCGTACTTCAAGGCGCGGTCGGAGAGCGTGTAGATCGCCACCGGCTCGATGAACTTGACCGACAGGCCATCGGCGCACAGCCCGTTGCTGCAGTCCCTTTTCCCACCAGCAGCGGCATCAGCTGCTGTTAGCGCGCCCGAGGCGAGCGCGCTCACGATCCATTCGGGCGTCGAACCCCTCGCTCTGATGCGAGCTGGAACCCGGGCCGGGGCAGGAACTGCCCGCCGAAGCTTCGGATGCGGCCAGTCGGAGGAGAGCTTGATGGTTTCGTTGGCCGCGATCGGGACGATCGAGAGCGATTCGGTGCCGAGCAGGCCGATGTCGAGCGCGTACTCTATGCGCTGCGCCTTGGTCGGGTCGATCGCGGGCGGCGCGGCGTTCAATCCGCTCGGCGCGTCGATCACGCCGGCTGCCGCGCTCCAGGGGAATCTGCAGCCCCTGCCACTCGAGCGAGGGCGAGCCGATCAGGCCGCGCGGGTCGCTGGAGCAGCAGGCTCGCCTTAGGGCGGCCCCAGATGATGCGAGAGCCCGTGTGCTCGCGCTCGGGCGAGTACTTGCCGTCGAAGCGGAATGCGCCCTTCACCTCTGGCCTGCCAGTTGAACACGCGCGCCTTGAACAGGCCGCGGTACTTGGTCCCGACCGAGGCCTTGCTCGCGGTGTCGGCGCTTTCGGGATAGAACCACGCGACCCCTGTTAGTTGCGCAGGGTCTCGAACTTCTGCACCTTCTGTCTACCGTGTAGCTTCTTTCCACTCCTCGGACGTAAGGGATAGATACAGGACCGGGCCGCTGGAAACCTGCGTGCCGTAGTTGCTCGTCGAACTCTCTCACGACGTCCTCTGGCGCGCCGAGCGCTCGGCGACCAGCTTGTCGATCATGGCAAGCGGGATCTGCAGCAGGAAGGCACATCGCGGCCACCAGGGCGGCCTTCACGAGAAGGGTTTTTCTGCATGCCGTTCTCCACGGTGATGGGAAACGAGCAGCCTACGGGCCGATCCGGACAGTGGCCGGGCGAAAGTGGTGATGATCAGGAAAAGATCGTGGCAACTGGCGTATGCTCCTGGCGATGAAGCGCCTTTGTGTTCTTCATTTTTGCCCTGTTTTGATGGCCCCGCGCTCGCCCAGTATCCCGCGCGCGGCCGCTCAAGCTCATCGTCCCTTCGCTGGCTCGGATTGACATTTTCTCCCGCGCGCGCGCTCGGGCAGAAGCTCGGAGAGCAATACGTAACTGAACGAAGTACAACAA
>ERZ1370068.9408-contig-8189_pt1 | contig 27941 bp, 50 predicted proteins | sample MGYA00561227_ERZ1370068 | MGnify/ENA primary metagenome ERZ1370068 (study PRJEB38410, sample SAMEA6850437) | metagenome | study: Metagenomic assessment of the ecological functions of the soil: analysis of the soil microbiota associated with the...
TACGTATTGCTTTCTGGGCCAATCCGGCGCAATTGCCGCCCTCGACCGCTACATCCGGGGCCCAGCCCTGCCTCCAGAACCAGCGGGGCCGGATCATGAGCCGGAACAGTTGCCGTAATCCCTGGGTCCACGAGACCTCGGCCCGGATGGCGAAGCGGTTTGGCTTGGGAGGCACTCGGGCAATCGGAAGTGACTGCCGATCTCTTCAATGTCCTGAATTTCCGTTGACGGCCATTGGGGTCTGGTTCGTGAAACCGCAGCAGACCTCGGTAAGGTTCCGCTGATGGACTTTCTGGGTTACGACACGGTGAACGGCCGGGCATATACCGGTTCACCCCAGTCATCCGGGCGCGAAATCAACGTCGATGCCTCGCGCTGGCGGCTGCAGCTCGGGAGCGCGGTGTTCTTTCTAGCAGGCAAGGCGGAGGGTGAGGGTGGAAGGGCGTCCTCAGTCCTCACGTCCTCGTCTTTCACTCGTAACTCCGATCAGTTGTCCGGCTTGAGCAACGCCTCGAAGGGCGGATAGCCGCGGAGCGGCAGAAGCAGCAGATCGTTGTGATAGGCGAACGAGGGTCCCAGGTCGACGATGCCCCGAGCGCTCGCTTCGCGGAGCAGCGCGACAGCACGTTCGCGGCGGCCAAATCCGGCGGCGATGTGAGCCCGGACCATGATTTGTGCGGCTCGGGTCGTTGGCGTACTCAAGGGGCGAGCGCTCTCGACGGCGAGAATACCGTCAATCAGCTCCAGCCTCCGCAGTGTCTGCGTTCAAGACCGCAATCCGCCCTTTCGCTTTCGAGCAGCGCCAGCGAATCGGGATCGCTGCGAACGACCTGCTCCAGCGCGAGCCGTTCCTGATCCTCTCGACCCAGTAGCCGGTTTGCCCAAGCGACGTAACGTGGGAGGACCCGACTCTGCTTCCACCCGCACCAGGATGCTCTCGGCGAGTCGCTGTCCCGACTCGGGGATGGCCGTGGACCGCGAGCTCGGTTGCCATCAGTGAGACTCGGGTCTGCCATGCGTATTGACGGATTCCCGAGTCAGGCTTCGAAACAACTCGAACACTTCTCGTTCCCGGCCTAGTGCGGCCAGGGCGCGACCCCGGATCGTCCACCAGACCGAGTTACTGGAGTCGCGCCAGCGATCAGTGATTTCAACCTCTTCGAGGTAATGACCCAGCGTGTGCTGGGAAGCGGCCATCCACCACGAGTGGCCCGCTCGGGCCTGCTCGTGGTTCCACCTTCCCGGGAGGATCGAGCTCCGGATCGAGGCGCCTCCGGGATTTGTTGGGCGGCCCTCGGTTGATTGGCGTGTTGCAGGGCGCCGAGTACTGCCGTTTCGCCGTCAGGGATCGGGGGATACGCCTCATACCGTTGGCCCAATCAGGGTCATCGCGGCCTGCATGTCTCCTCGGCATCTGGCGTGGAGCAAGTCGATGTGTGAGTCGGTCCCATGCGGTCAGGTGTTCCCTGCGCGGTTCCAGCGCGTTTGCGATCGAGTCGGTGAGTGGGCATTGATCGTTCCAAGTCGCTCGGTACGCGAGCTGGACTAAAGGTGCGATGAAGCTCGAGTCCAGGGCGATTGCCTGCCGGTAGTGGCGAAACTCCACGTCCAAATCATCTAGCTTGCCCGACCTGAGGCCCGCGATGAACTCACGGTAGGCGGCATAGTTCGGGGGCGGAATCAGGTCGGGATCGACGGGGCGTACTGGATTGGCAGGATTCATCACCGCGCCCAGCCCGCTCGCGACCCTTCCCTCAGTGGCTTCAGCGCCTCGGAAGGCTTCTCGAGCGGCGCGCTCTACGGGTCGAAGGAGCGCAGCACCTGCCCCCGTGCTACGTCCACGATGCCTGCCTGAAAGATCAGGCTGTCCCCCGAGCGGTAGTAGTTGCCTGGAGATGACCAGGCCGGCGCCGTTCCGGCGGGGCCAGCTCCCGAGGGTCGCTCGATGTAGAATCGTCTGGCCCACCGGCGTATACCGCCTCGACGTCAGTCACGTCGATGAGCGGTGTCTCCATGAGACCGCGGATGATCCAGTCGGCGGTCATGCTGCCGAGGTCGTCGAGATCCGGTCGTCCGGTGTGGTTCTGGAAAACAGCGACGGCGACGCGTTGGGGGTTAAGCTGCGGCGCTCTACGACGTGAGAGGGCGGCCCCCGCCAGGTGACTCCGAGCGCCAGCACCAGCAGCGCCGCCGGGAGGATCCATCTCCGGCGTGTCGGCTGGCCCGGTTCCGCCACCGGAGGAGAGTGAGAGTGTCCTTCCGCTCAGCATCGAGTGTGGCCGTGACGCTGGCGATCGGTCCCGGCTCCCGCGATCGACTTCCGGCCGCACCAGTCTCGTGCCTGAGCTTCTCCGCAAACCCAGCCACTTCAGCGTCCGGAAGTGCCCCGTGCTCGGTTCGCAGGAGCTGGGTGTGCACGGTTGCATGTCGCATCGCTCCGGCCCTGTCGCCTACAGCAGCCAGAGCCTGCATGTAGCGCAGCGCGACTCGGGAATTGCCGGGATCCTCGAGCGCGAGGCGGCGCCACCATTCGACCGCCTTCAACGGATCGCCCCCGTCGGGTCTCCCGCTCGGCTAACCGCTCGAGGGCCTGACCGTACCGCCTGGCCAATCCCGAACGCTGCGCCTCGGCCCACCGCTCAAACTCGTCCGCGCCAGCGAAGTGAAAGCCGCTGAGAAGGGGCCGTGGTACACCCCGACCGCGGCTTCGGGATCCTCCCGGGCGAATGCCGCTTCGAATTCCCAGAGATCCGAGGACAGCCGGTCGGGATTCAGTCGGAGGTCGTCGCCGGTGCTGAGCACCGCGTCGTCGCCCAACGCGGTGCGAAGGATGTAGAGCGTGTCGCGCAGGAGGTGCCGGGCCTCATCGGTGCCGCTCTCCGGGCCAGAAGGCAGGCCAGCACCTTGTCTCGACTGATTGGGCGAGGGTGCTCGATCGCGAGGAGAGCCAGGAGGGCGACGCGCTGTCGTAGCGCGGCCCGACCCGCTACCGGGCCGTCCGGACCCTCGAGCGAGGCGTTTCCCAACAGCCGAAGAGTAAACATCGCAAGGAGCTATGAGACACGACACCGGCGCGACACGACCACGACGGGTGGTTCCTAGTATACCCGCGAAAACCGGTTCGAGAACCATGAAGGACCGGTCAGGTCCCAACCACGTCAGGAGGTCCGAGATGAAACGCCTCATTCTCGTGACCAACTGGGCCTGAACGATTGAGATGCAGTAGCCCGGGAGGGCGCCATGGGTACCACGACGCTGAATGGAAGAAGCCTCGGACGTGCGGCCGCTGCGGTCATCATCGGGGTCGGCCTGGCACTCGCCTGCACCGATAGCGCCGGACCGGTACCACACCGACGTACACCGTGGGAGCAATGATCTCCGGACTGACTGGGTCGGGTCTGGTGCTGCGCGACAACGGGAAGGACGATCTCGCGCGATCTCCGGCAACGGTCCGGTCACCTTTGCGACGCCGATAGCCGGTGGCGCCGCCTACCGCGTCACCGTGTTCACGCAGCCATCGAGTCCGGCCCAGGGCTGCGTCGTCACTGGCGGCAGTGGCACGGTGTCCCGCGCCAACGTCACGACCGTCGGGATCGCCTGCGCGACACACACACCTACTCCGTCGGGGGCACCGTCTCTGGTCTCGTCGGGTCGGGCCTGGTGCTCCGCAACAACGGCGGCGACGATCTCCCGGTCTCCGCTGATGGACCGGTCGCCTTCGCGACTCCCCTCATTGCCAGCGCTGGACTATAACGTCACGGTCCTCAGCCAGCCGACCAATCCCGCGCAAACCTGCATCGTCACCAGCGGCAGCGGCACCGTCACCGACGCCGATGTCACCACGGTGGCGGTGGCCTGCTACCTGTCGGGATCCGCGTCGCCACTCCTGGTCTCCAGCCCGATGCCGGATCCATCGCCCTCCGCAGTGGTCTACGTCTCTCTGCCGCCCGGGGCTAATCCCGAACGGCGTCAGCGCGACCATCCGGAATCTCCACACCGGCAGCAGTGTCACCTGCCCCGGTGGTGAACGGCGGTTTCGACCCCGTGGCGCTGTCGGCGGTCGTGGGGAGACTGCCTCATGGATGGCGGTCCAGAATGGCCGGGGGCAGTGCTTCATCGTTCCTGTCGGTGGTAGCCGGCGGTACGCGGCCAACGGTGGTCCGCACCGATCCGCTGGCCCAGCAAGCGGGACGTACCCCTCAACGGCACTCATGGTGATTGTCTTCGGCGAACCGATCGACCCTGCCACGCTGACCGGGTCCTCGGTGCAGCTCAAGCAGGGGCGCGATCCTGGTCCCGGGCACTGTGACCGCCGCTGATCCCATCCACCTGCTGGTGACGTTTACCCCGACACGCTCCTGGTCGGCAACACCGATTACACGCTCGTTGTCACGCAGACGATCACCAGACGTGAACGGTCTCCCGCTCGACTCGGCCATCACCGCGCCGTTCACCACCGTTCCCCGAACCCGGTGTTCGCCTCGGTGAGTGCCGGGTACTACCACATCTGCGGTGTGACCACTGCGGGCGCCGCCTACTGCTGGGGATATAACTCCAACGGCGTCCTGGGCGATGGTACCACGGCCGACAACACCACCCGTGCCCGTCGCCGGTGGGCTTACCTTCGCGACGGTGAGCGCGGGTGCCTTCACACCTGCGGAGTGACCACGAATGGAGCCGCCTACTGCTGGGAGCGCGGGGCTGCTTGGCGACGGGCCCAATGGCAAGCAGAGCAGCACTCCCGTGCTGGTCGCGGGCGGGCTCACCTTCGCGAGCGTGAGTGCCGGGTACCTCCACAGCTGCGGGAATTAACGACGGCGGGCGCCGCGTATTGTTGGGGAGAGGGCTACTACGGGGAGCTCGGTGTCGGCTCAACGGAAGTCACCAACACGCCTACCGCGGTGCTCGGCGGGCGCACCTTCAAAGCTGTGAGTGCTGGGCGAAACCACAGCTGCGGCGTGACGGCCATGGGGGCCGCGTACTGCTGGGGCAGGAACGCATCTTGGTCAACTCGGCATCGGAACGTCTAGCGGACCGGAACAGTGCCTGAAAGGTGTTTTCTATGACTGCAGCACGGTCCCTGCAGCGGTCGCTGGCAGGCTCAGATTCCAACAGGTGGACGCCCGAGGCTCAGGCCGCGTGCGGCCTGACGGCGGCCGGTATCCCGTACTGCTGGGGGACAACGAGCACAACCTCCTCGGGCCTGGCACGAACACGGGACCGGAACAGTGCGTACAGGACGACGGTGGCGGGACCTACACCTTCCCTGCATTACCGCTCCCGCCGGGTTGAGTTACGACTTCTTGCTCCGCTTGGCATCGTTGTCTGTGGGGACCGGATTGCAGCGTGCGGTCTCCACTTCGTCGGCTTCGCCAGATGCTGGGATAAGCCCTTTCGGCCGGGGCGGGCCCTATCACGGCGGTGAGCACCGCGGAACAGTTCGGTTGTGGCCTGACTCCCGCCGGTGAGGGTGGATTGCTGGACGCCCTGGGAACTACTGGAACTCAGCGCTTGAGTGAGCCGGAACCAATGCGGCTGAGGCGCGCGCCGCGCGCGGTGCTGACGGTCATCGAGGTCGTCGGCGGTGACAGCCAGAATGACTTCGTGAACATGGCGCTCGACGAACCGCTCCATGCGAAGGTCTTAAGGGGGCAATCCCGAAATGGAGAACACCATGATTTCCCCTCGAACGGTCAGCGTTGGCGTGGTCGCACTCGCGGCGCTTGCCGGATGGTCCTGCGACAACACTCTGACTGTTCCCCCGGGCCTACGCCGAGCCAGATCGCGGCGCACTCCGTGATTACGCAGAGTGCCCTGCTGAATACGGCGGTGGGAACGCCGCCCTCGGTGCTGGTGCGGGACGTGAGCGGCACGCCGGTGGCGGGCGTGACGGTCACCTTTGCGGTGACCAGCGGGGGCGGGACTGAGTGCTTCCGGCGCTGCCGGTGGTGACAGGACGCGAGCGGGATCGCAGACGGTGGAGAGCTGGACCTTGGGCGCCACGCTCAGGGGCGGACACCCTCAGCGCGACGGCGACCGGCTCCGGCATCGCCGGCAACCCGGTTCTGTTCTGCAGCCACCGGCCTCGCGTTCACTCAACAGGGGCTGAAGCTGAGTCGGCGCCGGCTATGCCGCGGGGGCCGCCAACCGGGGTTTTTCGGTGTCCCTTTCCACCGACGGCAACACCGCCATGGTCTGGAGCGTGCACCAGACGACGGGGGTGCTGGGGCCGCGTGGGTCTGGACAAGGAATGGGGGCGTCTGGACCCAGCAGGGGCCCAAGCTGGTCGGCACCGGCGCCGTGGGGAACGCCTAGCCAGGGCTATTCCGTGTCCCTCTCCGCCGACGGCAACACCGCCATCGTCGGAGGGTTTGATGACAATGCGGTAGAGTATGGATCGGGCGTTGGTGCCGCGTGGGTCTGGACCAGGAGCGGCGGGGTCTGGACCCAGCAGGGGCCCAAGCTGGTCGGCACCGGCGCCGTGGGGATCGCCCTACCAAGGTCGTTCCGTGTCCCTCTCCGCCGACGGCAACACCGCCATCGTCGGAGGGTCCTCAGACAATGGGTATGTTGGGGCCGCGTGGGTCTGGACGCCGAAGCGGAACCGTCTGGACCAGCAGGGGACCAAGCTGGTCGGCACCGGCGCCGTGGGGGACCGCCTGCACAAGGCAGTTCCGTGTCCCTCTCCGCCGACGGCAACACCGGCCATCGTCGGAGGGTGCGCAGACAACAGGTGATGGGGCCGTGGGTCTGGACCCGGAGCGGCGGCGTCTGGACCCAGCAGGGAGTCAAGCTGGTCGGCACCGGCGCCGTGGGGGCCGCCGGACCAGGCGCTTCCGTGTCCCTCTCCGCCGACGGCAACACCGCCATCGTTGGAGGGCTTGCGAGACAACGGAGCTGCTGGGGCCGCGTGGATCTGGACCAGGAGCGGGGCGTCTGGACCCAGCAGGGGCAGCAAGCTGGTCGGCACCGGCGCCGTGGGGACCGCCAGCAAGGCAGCTCCGTGTCCCTCTCCGCCGACGGCAACACCGCCATCGTTGGAGGGCTTGGACGACAATGCGGGCTGCCGGGGCCGCGTGGGTCTGGACCAGGAGCGGGGGTGTCTGGACCCAGCAGGGCGTCAAGCTGGTCGGCACCGGCGCGCGTGGGGTCGCCAGCCAGGGCAACTCCGTCGTCCCTCTCCGCCGACGGCAACACCGCCATGGTCGGGCGGCATTATGACAATAGTAGCACACTGGGGCGGCGTGGGTCTTCACGAGGCCGTAGGGAGCGAGGAACCTGGGCGACGGCACCACGACGAATAGCACAGTTCCCGTGAAGGGCGTTGGGCAGCCGTGAGGTGATAGTGATTTCGTGTACACGGCGCTCGACGAACCGCTCCACGCGAAGGTCCTAAGGGGGCAACCCCCACCGAAAGGAGAACACCATGATTTCCCACCGAGCGGGTCACGGTCGCCGTGGTCGCACCTCGCGGCGCTTGCCGGATGGTCCTGCGACAACAATCCGAACTGAGTCTCGCTAGGTCTCCGCCGATGAAGATCGCGGCGCGCTCGGTGAGCACGCAGAGCGCCACGGTGAATATGGCGGTGGGGGGCCGCCACCCTCGGTGCTGGTGCGGGACGTGAGCGGCACTCCGGTGGCGAGGCGTGACGGTCACCTTTGCGGTGACCGGCGGGCGGCGAGACGGTGCTTCCGGCGATGCCGGTGGTGACGGACGCGAGCGGGATCGCGACGGTGCGGGGCTGGACCTTGGAGGCGCCACGCCGGGGGCGGACACCTCAGCGCGACGGCGACCGGATCCGGCATCGGCCGGCAACCCGGTTCGGTTCACAGCCACTGGCCTCGGGTTCACGATCGCGGCGCGCTCGGTGATCACGCAGAGCGCCCCGTTGAAATGCGGCGGTGGGGGCGCCGCCCTCGGTGCTGGTGCTGGAACGGGAGTGGCAAATCCTGGCGGCAGGCATTACGGTCACCTTTGCGGTGACCGGTGGAGGCGGGACGGTGCTCGGCGACGCCGGTGGTGACGGATGCGAGCAGGATCGCGACGGTGGCAAGCTGGACCTTGGGCACCACGCAGGGGCGCGCGGACACCCTCAGCCGCGACAGCGACCGGATCCGACATCGCCAGGACAACCCGGTTCTGTTCGCAGCCAACGGCCTCGCGTTCACTCAACAGGGGGCTGAAGGCTGGTACGGTGCCGGCGCCGCGTGAGGCCGCCAACCAGGGTGATTCAGTGTCCCTTTCCGCCGACGGCAGCACCGCCATCGTTGGAGGTTCGGAGACAATGGTGGTGTTGGGGCCGCGTGGGTCTGGATCAGAGCGGGAAGCGTCTGGACCCAGCAGGGGTCCAAGCTGGTCGGCACCGGCGCCGTGGGGCCGCCGGCCAGGGAGCGTTCCGTGTCCCTCTCCGCCGACGGCAACTTTGCCGCCATCGACTGGAGCGGAGCGCAGACAACAGGGGTGCTGGGGCCGCGTGGGTCTGGACGCAGGAGCGGCGGCGTCTGGACCCAGCAGGGGCCCAAGCTGGTCGGCACCGGCGCCGTGGGGACCGCGCGACCAAGGCTGTTCCGTGTCCCTCTCCGCCGACGGCAACACCGCCATCGTCGGAGGGTTCGGACGACAACAGCTGGCGCTGGGGCCGCGTGGGTCTGGACGAGGAGCGGCGGCGTCTGGACCCAGCAGGGGCCCAAGCTGGTCGGCTCGGGCGCCGTGGGGAGCGCTGCACAAGGCTATTCCGTGTCCCTCTCCGCCGACGGCAACACCGCCATCGTCGGAGGGCTACGACGACAACAGTGACGTTGGGGCCGCGTGGGTCTGGACGAGGAGCGGCGGCGTCTGGACCCAGCAGGGACCGAAGCTGGTCGGCTCGGGCGCCGTGGGGAACGCCGAACAAGGCATTTCCGTGTCCCTCTCCGCCGACGGCAACACGGCCATCGTCGGAGGGTACGACGACAACAGTGACGGCTGGGGCCGCGTGGGTCTGGACGAGGAGCGGCGGCGTCTGGACCCAGCAGGGACCCAAGCTGGTCGGCTCGGGCGCCGTGGGGAGCGCCGCGCAAGGCAGTTCCGTGTCCCTCTCCGCCGACGGCAACACGGCCATCGTCGGAGGACTACGACGACGACGTGGCGCTGGGGCCGCGTGGGTCTGGACCAGGAGCGGCGGCGTCTGGACCCAGCAGGGGACCAAGCTGGTCGGCTCGGGCGCCGTGGGAACGCCTAGCAAGGGCTATTCCGTGTCCCTCTCCGCCGACGGCAACACCGCCATGGTCGGAGGGTTCGTCGACGATGGTTAATGCTGGGGCGGCGTGGGTCTTCACGGGGCCGTGAGGGCGAGGGCACCATGGCTGCTGTTCAATCTGGGATTGACGTGGCACTAGCTGAGTCGATAGTCGAGTAGTCGGTAGTCAAGAAAAAAGCGGGAACAGGGAATAGGGAAGAAGAGGGAAGAGGGAACAGTGGTACTCGCTGCCACACTGTCAGCCCCGCAACCAGTACCTCATCCCGAGCGCAGCGAGGAGTCTAGTCTCCTAGCCAAGACGTCAGGGCAAGGACACTAGATCCCTCGCTGCGCTCAGGATGGGGTGTACTCGCTCATTGCCCCTCCGCTCCCCGTTCCCCGCTTCCCGCTCCCCGTTCCCCGTTCCCCGGTCTTCCTGTCTCCACGTCTCCCTCAAAACGAGTACCGCACGCCGATCTGCACCTCGCTCCGCTCGGGGTGCCTCGCAATGACCAGGACCTTAGGTCCAACCTTCTGACCCTTCGGGGTGTCGGATAGCGGTCGAGGAAGCAGGAGCGAACAGGGCGGACAGGGCGGGTCAGGACGGACGAAGCGAGTGGGGAGGAAGACAGAGATGTGGTTGAGCGCGAATCCTACTCCCTACCCCTACTCCCCACCTACCATCCCATCCGTCCCAATGCCGGAAACAAATCTGCCGTGGCCCGTCCGGCCGAGCCAAGCCGCTCTACCATATAACTGATCACCCGATACCCAACGCCGAGTCTTCCGAATGCGCCACCTGAAGCTCGCCTTCCGAACGCTTTTCAAGACCCCATTCGTCACGGCGGTCGCGATCCTTTCCCTGGCACTCGGCATCGGCGCCAACGCGGCGATCTTCTCGAGTGTTCGACCAGATGCTGCTCCGGCCGCTCCCGGTCGATCATCCCGAGCAGCTCATCAACCTCTCGCTCGCCCGGGCCCCAAGCCCGGGATGCAGTCGCTGCAATCAGGCCGGCGACTGTGACGTGGTCTTCAGCTACCCGATGTTCCGGGACCTGGAGAAGAGTCAGACGGTGCTGTCGGGTCTCGCGGCCCATCGGGGCTTCGGGGTAAACCTTTCCTTTAAAGGTGAGCCCATCACCGGAGACGGGATGTTCGTCTCCGGTTCCTATTTTCCGACCCTGGGACTGACGCCCGCGGTCGGCCGCCTGCTGGGTCCGTCCGATGATCAAGCCATCGGCGCGAGCTTCGTCACCGTACTGAGCTACAGCTACTGGCAGGCCCACTTCGGGGGCGATCGCGGGGTGATCGGCCAGACACTCACGGTAAATGGCCAGATCCCTGGAAATCGTGGGTGTAGCACCCAAGGGTTTCGAGGAGCACCACGATGGGCACTCGGCCGATGGTCTTCGTGCCGCATCACCATGCGCAGCGTGGTCTGGTCCGGGACCCGCCAGCTTCGACAATCGCCAGCTCCTATTGGGCCTACCTCTTCGGGCGGCTCAAGCCCGGGGTCACGCTGGACAAGGCCAAGAGTCGGCCCTGAACGGGATCTACCATCCACCATCATCACCGACGTCGAAGCACCGCTGCGGGAACAGATGAGCGATGCCACGATGGTGAAGTTCAAGGCGAGGGAGCTTGGAGTGGCGCCGGGGCCCGATGGGTCAGAGCTCGATCCATAAGGAAGCTCGCACTCCGCTCATCATGCTGTTCGGCATCACCGCCATCGTGCTCATCATCGCCTGCGCCAACATCGCCAACCTGCTGCTTGCGCGTGGGGCAGGGCGCGCGATGGAGATGGGCGTCCGCCTCGCCCTCGGCGCCACCCGGCGGCAGCTCCTCCTCCAGTTGCTGACCGAATCGGTGCTGCTGCTCGCCTTCATGGGCGGTATCGCGAGCCTGATCATTGCGCAGTGGACCCTGTCGCTCATTGCCTCGCTGCTGCCGCCGGAAGCGATCGCAACTCTGCGCTTCGAGCTCGCAGCCGCCCGTCATTCTGTTCACTGCCGCGGTTTCCGCTGGTGACCGGAATCCTGTTTGGTCTCTTCCCCGCGCTGCACAGCACCCGCTCTGATCTGGTGACCTCGATCCGGGCCAACGCCGGCTCGATCCAGGGCCATCGCGGCGCCGCCGATTCCGGGCCAGCCTGGTCACCGTGCAGATCGCCCTGGCAACTGGCCTGCTCATCTCCGCGGGATTGTTTCTCAAGAGCCTGATGAACGTGACCCACGTGGCTCTGGGGGTGAAGGTTGATCACGTGGTCACCTTCGCCATATCGCCCGAGCGGAGCGGCTACGACAGCGTTCGTTCGGCGGTGTTGTTCGACCGCGTGGAGCAAGAGCTGAAGAGTCTGCCAGGCGTCACCGGTGTCGACGGCGTCCCTGGTACCGCTCCTGGCGGGCGACAACTGGGGCACCGATGTGGACGTGCAGGGCTTCCCGTCGGGTCCCGACGTGGATAACAACTCCCGCTTCAACGAGGTCGGCGCCGGCTACTTCGGAACCCTGGGCATCAAGCTGATCAAGGGCCGTGAGTTCACCGATGCCGACCGGAAGGGCTCGGGCAACGTCGCGATAATCAACCAGACCTTCGCCAAGAAGTTCAAACTGGGCGACGATCCGCTGGGCAAGTTCATGTCGACCAGCGGCCCCGACTCGATGAACATCCAGATCGTGGGCCTGATCGAGGACGCCAAGTACAGCGAGGTGAAAGACACCATTCCGCCGGTCGTCTACACCCCATGGCACCAGGACAGTCGAGGTCGGATTCATCAATTTCTATGTGAAGACCTCGACGCCGCCCGAGACGATTCTTCGCTCCATCCCGACTCTAATGAAGAGGCTGGATCCGGGGCTGCCGCTCGAGGGTTTGAAAACCATGCCGCAGCAGATCCGGGAGAACGTTTTCCTCGACCGGATGATCAGTATTCTCTCGGCATCTTTCGCGGTCCTGGCGACACTGCTTGCCGCGGTGGGACTCTATGGCGTGCTGGCCTACACCGTTGCGCAGCGCACTCGTGAGATCGGGGTCCGGATGGCACTGGGCGCCGATGCCGGACGGGTCAGAGCCCTGGTGATGCGGCAGGTAGGCGTGATGTTGATCGTGGGCAGCGTAATCGGAATCGCGGCGGCCGTCGGCCTGGGTCGCGCGGCGAGCAGTCTGTTGTACGGACTCAAGGGCACGACCCGGTGGTGTTCACTCTCTCGGTGCTGGTGCTGATGCTGGTCGCACTGGGCGCGGGATACATCCCGGCTCGACGGGCATCACGGGTCGATCCGATCCAGGCGTTGCGGTACGGTAGACGTACAGCGGTGAACGGTGAACGGTGAACGGTGAGACGGTGAACAGTGAACAGTGAACAGGGAAGTGAACGGTGAACAGGGAACGGGAACGGCGCAGGAGCGAGACTAATACCTCATCCCGAGCGTCAGCGAGGATCACAGCCTCCTCAGCCTAGACGTCGAGGCCAGGGACGCTAGATCCCTCGTCGCTTAGCGCCTCGGGATGAGGTGTTACCCTCGCGCCGTTCGCCGTTCGCCGTTCGCCGTTCGCCGTTCGCCGTTGCGCCGCTCTCGCCGTTCCCCGTTCCCCGTTCCGCGTTCGCCGTTCCCCGGCCCTACGGCTTGCTCCCAAATCGCCGGTGTCCCGTGCCCCGATGGTTTGCGGTGGGTCGGGTTTTGCCCGACCGGTGCTCCGCGCGTGCCGCCTTGGCGTCCCTTCGCGCCCGCTCCTAGCTTCTTTTGGGCACGCATTGCGGCTGAGCCGCTCTTCCAATGGCACCTCAAGGCGCGCTTCCGGCCGAGGCCTTGTAATCCCGAAATCGGGAACGATCACCCTCGGCAGCCGCCTGCCGATCGCCCGCTCGATGTTCCGCAGATCTCCCTCCTCGTCCGGTGCCACGAAGGTAAAGGCGTCGCCACCGCTTCCGCCCGCGCCGTGCGGCCCACCCGGTGGATGTAGTCTTCGGCCACCTTCGGCACATCGAAGTTCACCACGTGACCCAGCGCCTCGATGTCGATCCCGCGCTGCGCGCGATGTCGGTCGCGACCAGCACCCGGTATTTCCCGCTCTTGAACCCGGCCAGCGCCTGGGTCCGCTGCGGTTGCGACCGGTTGCCGTGAATCCGCTCCGCCTCGATGCCGTTTCGAACCAGGAACTTCCACAGCCGATCGGCGCGGTGCTTGGTACGGGTAAAGACCAGCGCCTCCTGCAGCTCGCCGCGCTGGAGCAGCGCCAGGAAGAGCGCGGACTTCGAGCTCCTGCGGGACGGGGTAAACCGCCTGGGTGATCCCCACTGCCGGCGCCGCCTTCCGTCCCAGATTGATGGTCACGGGGTCGCGCAGCATCGTCGCGGGTCAGCGCGGCGATCGGCATCAGGCATCGTCGCGCTGAAGAAGAGCGTCTGCCGCTTGGCCGGCAGATGGCGGAGGATCTTCTTGATCTCCGGCAGGAAGCCCATGTCGAGCATCCGGTCCGCCTCGTCCGAGCACCAGCACCTCGAGCGCCGGCGAGCTTGGCGTAGGGCGACCGGAAGTGGTCGAGCAGCCGGCCCGGCGTCGCGATGAGCACGTCGACGCCGGCTGCGGAACGCGTGCTCCTGCGGTGCCATTGCCGACGCCGCCGAATACCGCGGCGCCGCTGACCGGCGTGTGCACCGCGCAGGTCGTTCAGGTCTTCGAGGATCTGCGCCGCAAGCTCACGAGTCGGGTGATCACCAGGGCCCGGGTAGCGCCGCGGGGCGTTCGATCAGACTGGTGCAGGATCGGCAGCAGAAACGCTGCCGTCTTCCCGCTCCCGGTGCTGGCACAGGCGAGCACGTCGCGGCCAGCCAGGGCGGGCGGAATGGCATCGGTCTGGATTGGGGTCGGACGAATGAATCCCAGCTCCTTGATGCCCTTCAGGAGACTCGGGTGGAGCTTGAGCGGAGTAAACGGCAAGCGACAATCCTTTTGAGCGGGTTCGCGAGAGCGGGAAGAATAGGGGCGCGTAGGAGGCCACGGCAAATCGGGAGACCGGAAACAGAAGACGGGAACAGGGAACCGGGAACAGAGAACAAGGAAGAGGAAACGCCGCAGAAGCGAGACCAACCGTCATCCCGAGCGAAGCGAGGGATCCAGCATCCCCGCCTAGGCGCCAAGGCAAGGACACTAGATCCCTCACTTCGCTCGGGATGAGGTCGTTCATACGTATTCGCTGCTTCCCCGTTCCGCGGGGACCAGTCGAACTAATGCCCCCGCGGTACACCGGCTTCCAGCGGGTTGGGTGCTACCGATCAGCGCCCCAATCCCACTTCCGACGAGGGTAAACACAGCCACCACTCGCGTACTCCCCAGTGCTCGGCGAGTAAAGCTGTCTTCCAGACGGCGATCTGCGACTGCGAGGAGCGCCAAGGCCGTCCCCAATGCACCGGCTCCAATCATTGCTCCCTTGCCGGCATTTGATCCTTTGGCCACCTGGATCTCAGCGACTTGGGCTACCCCGCAAAGCGGCTGGGAAAGCTGGACCACGCTTCCGGCGTGGTTGACGAACTCGCCGCGCTTGAAGCCAAGGCTCGTGGAATCCGCCTTCGGCGCGTAGAGTGTGGCGCGAGGCCCCTCAATCAGACGCACCCTCGCCTTGGATGAGGCATTGATCTGGCCGACGACGTCGGAGGCCAAGCTCCTGGGCACTGGCGAGCACCGGTGCCCCGGCGAGCTAACAGCAGACGGGAAACGACTCGACTTCCGCGCATGGTGACTTCCAGTTGGGGACGCTGGGAGCCTAGGGATGAAGGGATCAAGGGGGATCAAGAGGGCGGGAGAACGGTGAACGGTGAACGGAATGGCTGCGCATCGTCCGGGTAGGTCACGCGTTCTCCCGGTCCCCGCATCTAGGCGGTTGGGTGGTACTGTGCTAAATGCGCGACCACCGCTCCCTAGAGCCTGGAAGGAGTCCCGGGCGTCGTTCTCGCAGTTTTGCTGGTTTCCGAGGATCACTGGCAGCCTTGGGCCGCTGCCTTGTTCGCCCAGCTGCAACGCGCTTCCACTCTCGGTGCAGCTGAATCTTGCCGAGGGTGGACCTTCAATCGCACGCCTACTTGGGCACGTCATCTTGGCATTGCGTATGGATCTGCAGTGGAAGCAGCGGACGTTATTGACCTCCTGGTCGAGGTTGGGGTGATCCTTCAGACAATGGACAAGCTCTGCAGGCTCACTCTTCTCGCTGCCAGCGCCTCCTACTCGGACTCCTGAAAAGGGCGGCCAATGAAGTAAGGTCCTTCCGTTCACCGTTCACCGTTCACCGTTCACTGTTCACCGTTCTCACCGCTGCCTCACCAACTGACACATCGCGATCCGGACTGCCTTGGCGAGCCGTGGAGGAATCAGCAAGCAGGCTCTCTTCCGGCACTGTGACGAACTTCCCGTTCTTCGGGACTGCCAGAATCTGAATCCCTCCGCGGTTGTCGTACTAACGGCCGGCCGTCAATGGCGACCATGAAGGTGCGGAGCGAAAGCGCGCTGGTCTGGCCCTTGTAGGGTCCACCTCCCAACGCCTCCAGAAACCGCTTCCCGAAATTCGCAAAGCCCTGCTTCGTGCCGTCCCATTGAGCTGATCCGTTATCGAAGTTCGCGCCTACCGGAGTAGACAGGATGCAGCACTGCATCAAGCCCTGAGGCTGTCACTCAGCGTTTGGCGAAACGTTGCATCCGCCGCATGCGCCTTGGCTATGTCAACTGGCCGCTGTTCGGATCATAGAGCCCTCCAGCCGAATCTCTGGTAGCGCGCCAGATGGAATCGACCGTACTGGCCTCGGCCAGGTTGAATTGTGCAGCACGGAGAACTTGACCAAGAAGTGAATCGAGAAGTGCGGCGCGGCCGAGGGCCGAATCGCTCAACTCAAGGTGGGCGCGAGTCGGACGGAGGGCGATGGTGTGGACCATCGCGGTCAGGCTGTCGGCCGAAACCTGGAATGGCTTTTGGTGCTTCTCGCATGGGCCAGTGCCGGCGTCCTTGACCGGGGCCCAGGGTAGGACGAGGCTGAGGATCGAAAGGAGCTGACGGCAGTGCATTGTGTCCTCCTTTTGGCCGCGAATAGGTGGCCTTCATGGCACGTACCCTTATGTCACACTCGCGAAACCTTGCTGCCGGTCGTCAAGTCTCCGTCAAGTGTGGGGAGATACAGGCAGAACGCAGTGTCAGACGGAGACAGTCGCTGGAGAAAGCGAACGGTGAACGGGAAGCCATCCGTTCACCGTTCACCGACTCACCGTTCACTGCAGTTCAGCACACCGACGCGGCGTGGAACGCCAGGCTATTCAGTGCTCCGCCGAAGAACAGCAGCTGACGGACCTGGATGTCGATCGAGTTGTTGGTCGGGCCCGGCACGATTTCGACGGTCCCCGGGTTGAAGGGTACGGCCGTATCAGGCCGAGCCGCGGGTCGCCACGGTGGCGCAGGCGCTGATGCCGAGGTTGTTGCTGCTGATCTGGAAGTTGCCGATCGAGAGCCGAGTGGCCGTCATGCCCGAGGACGACCGCTGCTTGGCCCCGGTCGCCTGGACCACCGCGTAGCGAGTGTTGGCGGTCGAGGAGCAGATCAGTTCCAGGTGGAACGGCACGCCATCCTGCAGCCCGCCGCCCGGGTTCTTGGTTTCGATGTAGACGGTGTTCGCGTCGGGACCGCTGCCGGTGTACACGCCGGACGGGTTGAACACGAGCGCGTTGCCCGGATCAGCCAGAGTCGCGATGAAGGCGCAGCCCGTCACCGGGCTGGCGAAGCGGATGTTGTACCGGCCCGCGCCCAGGAAGCTCAGGGTCGTTCCACTCGTGGAGCGAACCAGGTCCGCGGAGTAGCCCACCACCGCGTACCGAATTCCAGTGCCGCCGCAGGTGACCACCAGATCGAACGGACCATCGGTCAGCCCGCCACCCTGATTCTTGGTCTCGACGTAGACACCCGTTGGCGCTCAGGTGTCCTCCGGCGGTCGAGGCCTGGATCGCCTGACTGTAGGCGTTCCGGGTGGTCGCGACGTAGGCGCAGCTGGTGAGATTGCGGTTGAAGCTGACTTCGTACTGCCCGGGCCCGAGCTTCACGACTCCGGTGGTGCGATTGCCGTGGATCAGATTGCCGTTCATGTCCACCACCGCCCAGATCTGGGCGGACGCGGCGGCCTGCACCTGGGCTGAATCCGCCTCGGGCACGGCTTCGATGGACGGGGCCTCGGGTGATTCGGCGTTAGGATTATTGAAGTCCTGACACGCCGTAACCAACGCGATGCCTGCGACTGCGGAGATCAACCGCTTCATACAACCCTCCTGCAACTGGAAATGGCCGGACGTGATGCGCGGATCGCAACACGATGTCGTTGGCTTGCCGAGACTTAGAGGCATCGGTACGTTGCTCCTCACCAGGGCCAGACTCTTCGACATGAGAAGACGCGCAGGCGGTCTGTCGATGTCAGACAGCACCTCCCAGTTGGGCGGTCAAGGCGGACGGGGCGGACAGAGCACTTGATGGCAGCCTATCGCGAATGGCCCTTCTGCTTGGCTCGGTGCGTGGCCGTCCGCCTCGTCCGTCCTGCCCGCCGCGTCCGCCCTCGCTCCGCCCTGTCCGCCCCGTCCGACCTGTTCGCCCGTCATGACCAAGTCCGACCGTGCGTCCCGTCCGACCCGCTTCGAACTCGACACGCTCTTCCCGGCCGTCTACGCCGAGCTGCGCCGGCTGGCACACCGACGCCTCAGGGCGGAGGCGAACGGTCACACCCTTTCCACTACCGCGCTGGTTCACGAGACCTATCTGAAGCTGGCCGATCAACGGAATTCCCAGTTCGACAATCGGCCCCACTTCTTCGCCCTCGCCGCCCGGGCGATGCGCCGGATCCTCGTCGACTACGCCCGGCGTCACCGCGCCATCAAGCGTTCTCCTGGGCAGGAGCCGGTTTCGCTCGCCTCGCTGGAACGATCGGACGCCATTTTCGCCCATCCGTCGGCCAAGGAGATCGCGCAGCGGGCGGATCTCCTGATGGCGGTAGATGAGGCGCTCACGCAGTCTGATCGAGATCGACCCGCGACTCGCTCAGGTCGTGGAGTACCGCTTCTTCGTTGGGCTGACCGAACAGGAAACGGCGGAACTGTTAGGTGTGACTCCGCGGACCGTGGCGAGTGGATTGGGTCCGGGCGCGCGGCTGGCTGATGCAACATCTTCACTGATGAATCCAGACTTCGAGCGCCGCCTGCTGGAGCTGGTCGATCAGGCCCTCGAACTGCCGGCGGACGCCCGCGCCGCATTCTCTCCACAAGGCTTGCGCGGGGACTCGGCGCTGGAGGCGCCGCCGCGGAACTCATCGTGTCGTGCGCCAGGGCGGAGGCAGACGATCGCTTCCTGGTGGACTCTGCCGCGGTGTTCGCGGATCCGATCATTCGGGCGGTGGAGGAGGAAGAAGAAGAGAGGATCCGGAAGAGCCGCTGAAGCGAGTCGCCGCTCTCCTGGAAGGTCAATACAAGTTTGGCCGCGGAAATCGGCCGTGGCGGCAATGCGATCGTCTATCTCGGCACGCGATCTTCAGCACTCCCGCGACGTCGCCATCGAAAGTGATTCGTCAGGGTGTCGCCGATCCCGATCGGCGACACCGGCTTCCTGCGCGAAGTCGAAATCTCCCGCCCAGCTGCGTCACCCCTTCGTCATTCCGCTGATCGATTCAGGCGAGACTCAGGGCACTCTGTATCTACGTCATGCCCTACGTGGAAGGAGCCGCTGCGCGACCTGCTCGATCGTGAGAGGGCGCGCTTTCGCTCAAGTCCACCCTCGCCGTAGCCCGTGACGTGGCCGAGGCGCTCGACTTCGCCCACAGCCAGGGCATCGTCCATCGCGACATCAAGCCCGAGAATATCCTGCTCAGCGGATCGCCACGCCCTCGTGGCGGACTTCGGCATCGCCATGGCGCTCGAAGCGTCGGGTGGCACCGATCGCCTTGACGGAGAAGGGAGTCGCAGTGGGGACGCCGGCCTACATGAGCCCGGAACAGGCCGGGGCCAGCGAGCGGATCGATGGTCGCAGCGACATCTACTGCCCTGGGCTGCGTGGTCTACGAGATGCTCGCGGGCGAAGTGCCCCTACCTGGGCGAGACACCCGCGCGCGATCCTGGCGAAGCACCTTCAGGCTCCGGTCCCTGATCTGACAATCCTGAGACCAGGCCTCTCGCCCGCGGCACAGACGACGATGCGGCGCGCGTTGGCCAAGGTGCCGGCCGAACGCTTCAGCAAGGCGACGGAGTTTGTGGACGCGTTGGCGGCCGACGCGAAAGACGAAGAGCCATCGCGGTTCGGCGGCTCGGCGGCTCGGCGGATCGGTAAAGGGGTCGGCGTCGTCGCCTTGGTCGCCATTATTGTCTTCGCTGCTTGGCGTTTCATTCCGCCATTCCGCCATTCCGCCATTCCGCCAGCGACCTCGCCGCCCGCCCTCGAACGCATTGCCGTCCTCTACTTCGACAACCTCTCCTCCGACCCCGAAGTCGGGCTCATCGCTCAAGGCCTTACGGAGGATGTGATTGATGAACTGAGCCAGAGTTCACGGGCTTGCAGGTCATTTCGCCGAACGGAGTGCGGCTCTATCGCGATCACCCGGCCCCGGTGGACAGCATCGCGAAGGTGTTGGGCGTGGGGACTGTAGTTGGTGGCAGCGTCGAGCGCCTCCGCCGATGTTGTCCGGGTCACGGTGCGACTCGGTCGATCCTGTCCAACGGCGACCAGCTGCGCACTCAGTCCTTCGAGGTTCGGCCCGACGCGGCGTTGGCGTTGCGCCAGGCGGTCGTGGGCCAGGTCGCGCACGTTTCTCCGAGAGCGCCTGGGTCAGGAGGTCAAACTCCGGAAGGAACGGGAGGAGACCCAGTCGCTGGAGGCGTGGGAACGGGTGACTCGGGCCGATGACCTGGTGCGGGACGGTGTGGACGCGTCGCTGGCGGGGAATGAGGCCGAGTCAAGCAGATCTCTGGCACCGGGCCGATTCACTCTACGCCGTGGCCGAGAAGCTGGATCGCAAGTGGGTGACTCCGACGGTCGGTCGCGGCTGGGTCGCACTTCGATTGGCGTTGTCTTCGCAGGACACGATGCCCTACAGCCCGATGATGCAGAGGGCGCTCGCCATCGCCGAGCAGGCGCTGGAGCGATCCAAGGGTGGGGAACAGGCGCTGGCGCTTCGCGGGTACGCGCGGGAATGGCTGGCAACTTCCCCGAACATGACGGGCACCGACACGCTCAAGCGTCAGGCCGGAAGCCGATCTTCGCGCGGCCCTCGATGCTCGACCGGATGATGCCCGTAGCTGGTACGCCCTGGGCGAGCTGCTCTACACCGATGGACGCTTCACCGAGTCGGCCCAGGCGCTGGAGACGGCGCTCAACCGCGACGCCTATCTCGTCGAAGTCCGCGCGGTGGTGAATCTCTCTCTTCTTCGCCTCGCTCAACCTGCAGAAGTTCGACGACGCGGCGCGCTGGTGTGAGATGGGGATCAGCCGCTACGCCGGCGATCCCAGGTTTCAGACCTGCCGCCTCATTCTCCTCGGCTGGACCGGAAAGAGTCGCCGCGATGTGGGCAAGGCGTGGCAGGAGATCGAGAGCATCGAGAAGCAAGACTCGATCGGAATGTTCAGCAGCCAGTGGAGCTATTTCCGGATGGTGGCGGCGATGACGGCGGCGCGGGCCGGCATGAAAGACAGTGCCCGCGCTATCGTCGCAAGGGTTCACGCCGATTCGGCGGCGCATCCGGGGAGTCCGGTGCGTACCGAAGAAGCCTACGTCCACCTGCTGCTGGGTCAGCGGGAGGAGGCGCTGGCGCTGCTGCGGGAGGAACTCAGGAGTGACCCCGATTCACGGGATCAGATTGTACGCTCTCCGTGGTTCAAGGATCTGGGGCCGGACCTCACGCCTTAGGGCCTGCCGAATCCGTTCCGCATGTCGGTTGTCGCCGTGAGCCCCACCAGCCTCACGTAGTAGGGTATGACGAACTTGTCCACAGCCGGGGCGCCGAGGAAAATGGCATCCGCGCCCTGGGGCAGGGGGACGCTGTCTCGCCCGCCGTCGGTGCGAGTGATCATCAGCGTCAGGCTGGCGATATCGCTGAATTGGGTCGTCCTGCCCGGCGGGACGCAGCGGACGCTCATCACCGACGTCTTGATGATGGACGCAGGTCATGGTTTGAGCGATGGTCGAATCCAGCGCCGCCTGATAGGGACCGAACACCACTGCGCCATTGCCTGCCTTGGACGCCGCGCCTGTCGCGGACTTGGGGTCGTGAAACACCCCGACGATCGGGTTCGCCGGATCGTAGCCCTGCGACCACATACACCATGCCTCCGCCCGGTCGCCATCTACCGCCTCGGCGATGCGCTTGAGCATGACCGCGTCGGGAGGGCGTTCCGTGGTTTGCTGGCACGCGAGAGTCGTGATCGAGCCGAGCAGTAGGAGAGCGGCCGTGCCGAGCGGCAGACCGAGGCGAAGCGCTTTCATGGGAGGACCTTCCTGGTTGGAGAACGGTGAAGGTGACGGTGAACGGGGGCACAGGGGCGGGGCAGGGGAACGGGGAACGGGGAACGGGGAACGGGGCGAGCGCGATTGTCCCGGGTAGATCATGCGCTTTCTCGGTTCCACCATCCAGGCGGAGCATGGTAATGTATTTACATGCGCGACCACCGCCTCGCTCGAAGCCTGGAAAGAGTCCCGGGCCGTTGTCCTGGAGGTATTGGTGATTTTCAAAGGATCACTGGCAGCCTTGGGCCGCTGCCATGTTCGCCCAGCTACAACGCGCTTCCCTTTCGGTGCAGCTTCGAATTCTCGCCGAGGGGTGGGATATTCAATCGCACGGCCCACGTGGGCACGGCATCTGGGCATTGCTCTGATGGGATCTGCTGTGGAGGCAGCGGACGTAATTGACCTCCTTAGTCGATGCTGGGGTTATCCCCGCAGGCAATGGACAAGCCCTACGGGCTCACTCTCCGCTGCCAGCGGCTCTTACTGGGCTCCTTAAGAAAAGAACGGCCGATGTAACAGGTGCTCCCGTTCTCCGGTTCACCTTTCACTGTTCACCGTTCTCCCGTTCACCGCTCTCCCGTTGCCTCCGCTCTGGTCGCCATCGACCGCCTCGGCGATGCGCTTGAGCATGACCGCGTCGGGACTGCGTTCCGTGGTTTGCTGGCACGCGAGAGTCGTGATCGAGCCGAGGATCAGAGAGCGGCCGGCCGAGCGGCAGACCGAGGCGAAGCGCTTTCATGGGAGGGACCTTCCTGGTTGGGAGCTAATGGCCCCAAGGTGTCGTGCGCCGGCCGGTGTTGCGTCACAGGCGGGGGGAACGGGAACGGGGATGCAGGAACGCCTCAGAAGCGAGACCAACATCTTCATTCCCGAGCGCAGCGAGGGATCTACCATCCCCGCCTAGACGCCAAGGCAGGACACTGGATCCTCGCTGCGCTCGGGATGAGGTGTAACTCTCGCTCCTGCGCCGTCTCCTCCGTCTCCCGTTCCAGTCTCCGTTCCCGTCTCCCGTTCACCGTTCACCGTTCTCCGACTGTTTTTCACCCACGGCAGGTTCGCCTCCCACGCCCGGTAGCGCGGATCGTCGCGCAGGAAGTCGTACGTCGGAAGGACCCGCACGTTGTGGAGCTCAGGGTCGTGGACTACCAACATCGAGTCGAACCACCGCAGGGTATTGTCCTTGTCCTGGAGATCGGCGTAGGCCATTGGCCCACGCGCCAGGCCCGATTTCTTCACCCGCTCGCTTGCGGTCTTTCAGTTCGAGGAGGGTCAGGCGGGCCCACTGCTGGAACACGCGCTCTGCCTGGGAGTCGGTACTCGCACGGGGAAAGTCGGCTAGCGCCACCGAATCCCCGGAGATTTCCACTTCGGTACGCAACAGGTCCAGTGCGTCCTCGGGACGTCCCATCGCCCGGTAAACATCCGACGCCTCGCCGTAGGGCGCCGACATTTCGGATAGTCCTGGATCAACTTTCGGTATATGGCTTCTGCCTCAGGGAACTGCTTGGCCAGAATAGAGTTGACGGGCCAGCCTAATGCTCCAGTATGGATTCAACGGGTCCAGCGCGAGCGACTTTCGGGCTTCCGCCACGGCGCTATCCATCTCCGCCTGCCAGCGGAACCACACTCCGTAGAGCGTGGGCCTCCGGATCGGCCGGCTCGAGCGCGAGCCCCCGGTCTATCAGCTCTCCTGCCCGTTGAACATTCCAGTGCCAGGGAGATTTCCAGCATGCCAAGGGCGAGATAAGCCGACGCCGAGGTGCTGTCCAGCGCGATGGCCTTGTCAGCCGCCGCTTCGACCTTGGCCCAACCCTCCGCCGGTGGGATGTCCGCCGAACACGGTGCTGAGTGCGTACACATGGAGCCAATCCGGAGAGTCCGGGCGCATACAGTTGGCTTGCGATATGACCAATGCCTGCAAAGGTGTCACGGGATACGGATTGCGGCGCGGTAAACCGCAGAGCCAGCCCACGGAGGTACGACGCGTAGGCCGAAGTGTCCTGGCGGTACCGGACCGGTAGCCGGAGCAGACCTCGACTCTCCGCCATCGCGACCGGGTCGCCGGAATCCGGCGCCGCCGTACCACCGTGCGCGGCGGCGGACCCGGCGGGACGCAGCGCGAATACCGAGACCAAACGCCACCATGAGGGAGCGCACCCGCGATCCCGGCAGTGGTGGCGGATATTCCCTTCCGGTGAGCTGGATGACCCTGAGGGCGCGGCTTCCACCTCGACGGTCCCGAGCGTCGGCGGTGTTTGGGCTGCCGGAAGTTCCCGCGGCCTCGAGGAGTCCAGGGAATCCGTTCGCGCCTTGAGCTCGTCGGCGAGCATGCGGGTTTCGGCGCCGGGTCGGTCTCATACTCGCGTCGCAGGTAATCGACCAACTCATCGTACGCGCGCAGCGCGGCCGCTCGCCCCACCCACGTATCCAGAAACCGTATGAGAGCGTCTGGCGCCTGATTCATTGGCGGGCTCCAGTGCGCAGGCCCGCTGCGCGGCGGCCACCAATCCGGCACCTCCCGCCGTCTCCAGTTCATCCACCCGCCGCCACGCCGCGTCGGTCACTGCTCGCCGGAGAGCACTCCCTCTGGTTGTCCAGCCAGTTCTCGAAATCCGGTGCATCCGAGACATGGGAAACCAGGGGCGAGGTCCCCGCCCCATGCTGTGACTGCGTCTTCCCACCTCTGCTCGGCCAGCAGGCGGCGCACCTCGAGTGCATCGCAGCGGATCGCCGAAGGGTCAGAGACTCAGATAGCCGTCCATGTTTCTCTCTCCCCCGGACACGATCGCCGTCTCCCCAGGGTCTGTCGCAGGCCATAGAGCGCGTTGCGCAGCGAGAGTGCCGCGCGGACTCGTCGTCCGCCTCGGGCCACAGCAGCGCAACCAGGCTGTCCCGGGACTTGGGGCCCGCCGGGTTCGGCCAACGCCAGGTCAGAGGAGGAGAGCAAACCGCTTGGGCTGGGTAAGTGCGACCGCCGGAGCGTCCCCGCCCGGTGTGTGGATCGCAAAGAGTGCCCAGGACCCGGATGTCGATCATGGCGGATCGGCCCAGCGGGAAAGGGGACGCCACGGAGGTAGAGGAAGAGACCCGAATTATCATGGGCCAGAGGAGCCTCACAGGTCCAGCGCTGTGGGACTCCTCTTATAAGGATACACCGCAGCAGCCCGTCCCAGTTAGAAACGCTGCTCCTCACCGGTACTGATCGCGTTGCGGGTTCCGTCGAGCGCGAGCGTTCCCCAACCAGCTATTCCGATTCGACGCTGAAAGGACGTTCAAAAGACGGAGCGGAGACGCATTCACGGTTACCATGGTCGACCGTCGAGGAGACCGTACGACGCGATTCTTGACCTGCTGAACCATCAATCACCGGAGGCGCGTATGACCTCATCGCATTCTCTCACTGGTTCCCATCGCCGTGGTCTTCGCTGGCGGATGTGACCCATGGCACCGCTCCAACCGATGCCGCTTCATCTCTCAACCTCGCGCGCACGGCCACCGCCTCGGTGTTCGCGACCGGCCTCGAATATCCCCGCGGTGGCTCATCTTCGGCCCCGACGGAACCCTGTACGTCGCGGAAGCGGGGACGGCCGGCACCGCCTTCACGACTCCCGAACAGTGCGCGCAGGCCGATCCACCGGTGGGGCCGTACCACAACGGGCCGACCGGGCGCATCTCGCGCATCGATCGGGACGGCCACCGCACCACCTTCGCCGAGGGATTTCCTCCGCCATCAATCAGTTCGGGGATGTTCAGAGCGTGGCCGATCTCGCGTTCCTCGGCGATAAGCTGTATGCCCTCATCGCGGGTGGTGGGTGTTCTCATGGCTCGCCCGATGTCCCGGCTGGAGTCGCGCGGGTAAACCGGTCGGGCGGTCTGGACGATCACCGCCGACCTGAGCGCATTTCCAGGCCGCCAACCCGGTGGCCAATCCCGGCCCTCCCGGAGACTTCGAGCCGGACGGTTCCTGGTACTCGCTGATCCGCTCGGGAAATCATTGATTGCAGTGGAACCGAATCACGGAGAAGTGGTTCGGATCAGCATCCTCGACCGGCGCGATCAGCCGCATCATCGACGTCTCCGCGACGCAGGGCCACATCGTGCCCACGGTCATCGTGCAGCGCGGCGATGCATTCTATCTGAGCAACCTCGGTGTGTTTCCGATAGTGCCGGGACTGGAGAAGGTCTTCCGGCTTTCTCCGTTCGGGGTCAGCTGACCGTGGTGGCGGATGGCTTCACCACCGTGCTCGGCTTGGCATTTCGATCGCGGCGCGGCTGGCTCTATGTACTGGAGAGCTCCAGCGTGGCCGGGTTCCCCACGCCGGGCACCGGGCGCGTGATACGAGTCGATCAACAGGGCAATCGTGTCGTAGTGGTGCGATGGCCTCTTCCTGCCGACCGGGCTCCGGTTCGGTCCCGATGGTCTGCTGTACATCTCCAACAAGGGATTCGGTCCGCCTCAGCCGGGCGAGATTCTTCGGGCCAGCGTCCAGAACTAACACCCACTAACTCAGGGCGACTCAAACCGGGTCGCCCCGCCTCCGCTAGGGTGACTCCAGGGTCACCCTCTCACCGGAGGTGCGCCCCGAAAGGTCAGGCACTACCAATGCGCAGCCATTTCGAGCGTTCGCCGGCAGCCTCTGCTCGGCTGTCTCGGCACCGTCCTCCTCGCCGGGTGCACTGCCGAGGTACCAACGGCCACCCGCGAGGACCAGCAATACCCTGGATGTCGCATCGACCAACCAGGTCTCCGTGTGTCATCGGTCGGGTCACCTCCGGTTCCGTCATCGCGATCCCGCGATCGCAACTGGCGATGGATCTGAGACAGGGCGACTACGTCACCACCCTGGTGGTGGGCCACACTGCAGCAGACCCCAATGACAGTGTCCACTTTCGCCGGATCGGTGACGCGATCGCCGCGGCGCGGGCCGGGACGGCTGGCGCGGGGAGAACTCCAAGTCGGCGGCCTGCCGGATCACCATCAACATCGCAGCGGGATGCGTTTCGTGGCAGCGGGCATCCCGGCACCGACCCGAGCCTCGAGCACTGGCCCCTCACGGTGGACGTTCCGGACCTCACGCTGCATGGCGCATTCGTGATGCAGCTGGATTCCCATGGACGGGCCACAGGCGTCAGGCGTCGGGCCACTCGCGACGACGCTCGCACCGATCGATCCGCTGGGCTTTACGACACTGGGGCTGACTACGCCCGCTCGTGCTGGCCTTCGGCCATCCGGCGGCTCGGCCGGCAACGGCCTCGTCGTCGAAGGATTCGTGATGCGGTCGGGGTGTGCCTGACGGCGGCTGGGGCGGTAACGGAGTCTTCTCGAGCCGGGTCTCCGGTCTCGACCGTGCGAGGCAACCTGGATTCGAGCGGGGATTCGGCGTTACTTTCGACCTCCGCACGACCAGCGCTGCGCTGGAACAGAATTCCATCATTGGCACCGGCTTGTGTGACATGTGCCTGGCGGGTCCAGGGGTCTACCAGGTCTCCGGTAATCTCCTTGCAGGCGGGTGCGCTGGAAGGGATTCAGATTACGCCGGCCGTCGTCCTTCCTGTGCCGCGGGGCGTCGAACCTGATTTCCCTCCCTGCCACGATCGATGTCTCTGGCGACATCGCAAACAATGAGGTGCGCGACCATTTGAGAGCGCCGGTTGGCTACCGGCATTCGGGTCGGCGCGCTCGGCCTGTTCGCGTGGGACGTGCCCAGCACGAGCCACTACACGATTCACGACAATCTGCTGGTGAACAACCGGTTCGCCATGACGGTGGACGCCGCATTTCCCGTGACCGGGAGCGCTGCTCAAGGGTGACATGGACGTGAGCTTAAGCGGCAATGTCATGCAGCAGAGCTGCCAGACCAATCTGCTGGTGGCGTTCACGCGGCACACTACCGCGCTGGGTTTGCAACAGGACGCCTATCTGCTCAATTCGACCTATCGACTGCAGCTCGGCGGGAATATTCAATGGAAGGATGTGTGGTACAGTCATCCGGTGGGCTTCGGAAACACGCTTCTGGTCGATGGAAACCTGATCGCGAATGGAGCGCGACAGTTCTACTGCGCCTCGGCGTTGTGCCCGGGCAGGCAGGCTTCAGCCGCAGCAGGTGCACGTCAAACGCGTAAAGTGAGAGGTGAGAAGTGAGAGGGCGTTCCGTGGCATCATTGGGCCTCCGTCCGCTATCGGAGCTCTTTGTCGCGTGCTTTGGCTTAATGCGTAA
>ERZ1370068.330-contig-10299_pt1 | contig 27938 bp, 46 predicted proteins | sample MGYA00561227_ERZ1370068 | MGnify/ENA primary metagenome ERZ1370068 (study PRJEB38410, sample SAMEA6850437) | metagenome | study: Metagenomic assessment of the ecological functions of the soil: analysis of the soil microbiota associated with the...
GTTGTACTTCGTTCAGTTACGTATTGCTAGCAGGGCTGGTGTACAGGGCAACGATGGTGGATATTAATAACGATGGCAGATTGGATATTTATATTTGCCGCAGTGCTGACGTAAGATCCGGAACTGAGGAAGAATTTGCTGTTTATTAATAATGGCGACCTGACTTTTTCTGAAAAGGCGGACGGAATATGGCCTGGCTGATCCGGGTTATTCAACCCAGGCGGCATTCTTTGATTATGATAAAGATGGGGATCTCGGACTGCTTTATTATCAATCATTCCACACACAAAAATATACAGCAGGTGTTCAGGATAATCCCGGCCTTGCGGAAAGAATATCAATCCCGCTTCTGCAAGTAAATTATATCGCAACGATGGCGGGCATTTTACTGATGTAAGCCAGCAGGCAGGTATTACATCTAATGTACTCACTTTTGGTTTGGGAGTTGCCGTATCTGATATTAACAATGATGGGTGGCCCGATGTATTTGTAGTCAAACGATTTTAATGAACCGGATTATCTTTTTATCAATAACCGTAACGGAACATTTACAGAGCAACTTTCAAAATGCATGGATGAAACTTCGCTGTTTTCTATGGGCTCTGATGCTGCTGATTATAATAACGACGGCTTTGTTGATCTGCTAACATTAGACATGCTGGCTGAAGATAATAAGACACAAAAGATGCACAGCGGGGCCGAGAATTTTGATAAGCTTCAATACCTGTTTGCACCAGGGTTTTTATTATCAATACAGCCGGAATATGCTTCAGAAAAATAATGGCGATGGTACTTTCAGCGAAGTGGGGCAACTGTCCGGTGTTTCTAATACGGACTGGAGCTGGGCGGCACTTGTTTGGCGATTATGATAACGACGGTTATAAAGACCTGTTTGTTACCAATGGCTATGTGAAGGATTATACCGAAATGGATTTTCTGAAGTATTCTATTGACAGGCTAATTCGCTCCAAGCATGGCGAAAGCTGTAGATGCCATTCCTGAGTACATAAAAAATGCCGACGATTCAGATACCCAAGCTAATCTTTCAAAACAACGGTAATGAAACATTTACGAAGAAAACCAAAGAATGGGGATTGGATAAGCCCGACGTTTCCGCAGGCGCTGCCTACGCCGACCTCGGATAATGACGGTGATCTTGATCTAGTGATTAATAACTCCAATGATTATGCAAGCATTTATGAAAACAACAGTGAGCAACTTGTAAAAATAATTTTCTGAAAATAAAACTCCAGGGCGAGGACGAAAAATCAATGGGGTATTGGCATAAAGAAGTTACCTGTATATAGCAATGGCAATAAATATTACCAGGAGCATAATGCCGGTGAGAGGTTTTCAATCATCTGTTGATCCGGTTTTAAATTTTGGTATCGGGAAAAAATCAATGTTGATTCGGTTGTGATTATCTGGCCCAATGATAAAATGCAAACGCTGAAAAATGTAAAAGCTAATCAAACAATTTCTGTCAATATAAAAGATGCGTACGTCAACCTGGGTTTATGATTCTATCGCTACTGCATCCAAAATATTTTATACAACGCAGCCAGCAGCTTTAATTTTACTCATAGTAGAAAATCAATTTAATGATTTTACGATACAACCTTTATTGATAAATTATTTATCCCGGCAGGGACCCTGTATGGCAAAAGCTGGATATTAACGGGGATGGGAGAGAGGTATATTTATCGGGCGCTAAAGGACAGCCGGGCCAGCTATTTATTCAATCGGCAGATGGAAAATTTACAGTGCAAGTTCTCAACCGCACTAACAGATGATTCTTTATCGGAAGATATAGCGGCTGAATTTTTCGATTAGCCGGATAAAGACGGTGATTTGGATTTGATCGTGGGTAGCGGCGCTGAATTTAATGAAAACGATGTTGCGTTCCAGGACAGGCTTTACCTGAATAAATGGTAAAGGTGATCTTACTAAAAGAGAACGCGTTTGCCACCGTGTACATATTAGCAAGGTTGTGTAAAAGCGCCGGTGATGTAGATGGAGATGGTGATATGGATTTGTTTGTGGGCGGACGACTAGTCCCCGGGAAAATATCCAACATCGCCCGGAGCTTTTGCTGTTGAATGATGGCAAAGGAAACTTTTACCTGATGCAACATGCATACTCGTTGCCTGGCTTTAAAAAATCTCAGAATGGTTACCGATGCTTTTGTGGATGGATATTAATAGAGATGGCAAAAATGATTCTGATTTGCAGTGCAGGCGAATGGATGCCGATAAAAGTTTTCATCAACCAGGGTAAGGTTCTGATTGACGAAAGCAGCAAGTATATAAACTTTCCGACCAACGGCTGGTGGAATAAAATTTATGCCGATGATTTTGATGGTGATGGAGATGCAGATCTGGTAATTGGCAATATCGGGCTCAACACGACAATTTCATTCAAGTAAAAGAGCCTTTACAACTTTATTACAAAGATTTTGGATAGCAAGCGGTTCCATAGATGCCTATATTCCGTTGTTATAATCAACGGTGTTTCCTATCCTGCCAATTCAAGAGACTGACCTGGCAGACCAGTTGCTCGCCTATGGTCGAGAAAAATTCCTGGAGTATCATCAGTATGCCAACGCAACCATTAACGATGTTTTTCTCCTGAGCCAGTTAAAGGATGCCAAAAGTGTTAACTGTAACAGAACAATCCACTCTTTATCTGCAGAACGATGGCGACAAAGGTTTTAGTACAAAGGACTGTTGCCGATCGAGGGCTCAATATGCACCAGTCTTATGCAATTACCCTTGATGCAAATAAAGATGGAAAACCGGATTTATTGCTTGCGGCGGTAATAATTCCTGGACGAGAATAAAGTATGGACGCTATTCTGCAAATCATGGAATTTTATTGATAGGAGATGGTAAAGGGAATTTTAGTTACATTCCCCCAATGCATAGCGGATTAAATGTCGGGGGATGTCTTGAAGCGATGCTGCCGATAAAAACAGGCAGTGCGGTGCAGTATTTTCTGGAATGAATAACGCTTCGGTAATAAGTTACCGGCTTAAGCAATTGCCTGTAAACTGTCATTATTAGTGATCGTTTGAGCGATTGATACTGACCTTTTCGAGATAATACCATTGAGTTTCAAAAAGCAAAGTAGAAATCTTGTTTTTCATTTTTAATTTCACAAATTTCAAAAAGAAATTACATCCATTTTTCCGGCTCTCTTCATGAAATAACAACATGATTCCGGGAATCGCTCAATTTCATTTGATCCGGTTTAAATTTCTTTTTCAACATGCAAACGCAACGCAGATGTCTTTTTTAAGAAAACTCTTTGGCTCATTAGGCGGCTGCTGTAACAGGAATTGGATTAACCGCCAATGCAAAAATTAATCCCACTGAAGAAAACAAAGTATCTAATGTAGCTTTTCACGACCAGGAGGTTCCTTTGTTTTCGGGAAATACCAGATTAGGTAATCTTGTTTTTATCGCCTGGCAAGGGCGCACATTTCCAAGGTGATATCCGGGTCACATACCGATCATGTTTTCAGAAAAGAACTGGGAAAAGGAATTAATCCTTGCTTGGGTTCTGGCAATGAAGAAAGTATTAAAAGCCAATTTGGTATATCTAAATGACACTGGCAGATTACCAGGCTATGAACGAAGTATACAAGAGTCGTTTTGGAGACAAACCCCGACGTCGCTCAACAGCTTGCCGCCGGCAAAAGGCGGTGTTCCTGGCGATTCACTGGTCAGAATGGATTCGTATTGCTTACATATAAACCGAGGCCGGGTATTCAATAGAGATCACAAACAAAGAAATTGCAGGTAAATTACGCTAAACGCGGCAATCCATAGTTTGAATAGTAATACCGCTGACGTGAACATATCAACATCATACACGAATGATCGAATGCTATTCTAAAAAAAACGCGGGCTGATTTATTCAATTCTCTTTTAACACTCTTCGGTATTCTCTCCTATTTATTATTGTCTTTGCCGGATGTAAAGGAAGTTCAGGCTTGCCCAATGGCAGATGCCGATACAACGGTGGCTCCTTTTTACCCGGCAATTTTGAAGCTGCTGTTGTTGTTGACAGTATTGGGGGTGCCAGGTCGACTGCTTTGTGAATGACAATGGAGACATTTATGTAAAGCTAAGGAGCGCTTACCCTGACGGAGGCAATGTTGCACTTCGGGATGAGGATAATGATGGCAAAGCTGATATCATAAAAATTTTCGGTCTACACCGATTCGTTTGGTTATGGTACTGCAATGCGCATGCATGATGGCTATCTTTATTACAGCTCATCAGGCGATGTATTTCGTTGTAAATTAAGACCTGGTAAACTGCTTCCTGATACAACTACAGAACTGATACTACAGATGATTTTTCTGCACGATCCTCAGTGGTTTTAATCATACTGCGAAGCCGATAACTTTTGATGACAAAAGGAAATATGTATGTTCCTTTTGGTTCACCATCTGATGCATGCCAGGTATTTGAGCAGGATACCTGAATCACCGGGCCAGGATCCCTGCCCTCAGTTAGAAGAACATGCAGGCATCTGGATGTTTGATCCCAACAGAGAAAATCAAACCATTGATGATGGCAAACGCTTTGCGACAGGCATCCGGAGTACTGTTGCGATTACGTGGAATCCTGTTGACAAGAACATCTACATTGTTCAGCACGGTCGTGATGATTTGCACAGAACATGGCCCGGAGAATATACACAGCCGGCAAAGCGCATTATTACCGTCAGAAGAATTCTTAAAAATCAAAGAAGGAGCTTTAATGTAGGCTGGCCTTATTATTACTTACGACCAGATGCAGGGCAAAAAAAGTATTGAACCCTGGAATATGGAGGTGATGGTAAAAAGAAGGCAACGGCAGCTCAGCATGAACAACCCCTGTTAGGGTTTCCAGCTCACTGGGCCCCCAATGATTTGTTGTTTGAGTACAGGTGATCAACTTCCTGAAAGCATTATAAAAACGGAGCCTTCATAGCTTTTCGTGGTTCTACCATACGGGCGGCCTTATTCTCGTAGGCTGGCTATTTTGTAGGTTTTGTTCCTTTCAAAGATGCAGGCAAACCTTCGGGTCGAATGGGAAGTTTTGCCGATGGTTTTGCAGGCATGGATACTATTGCTAAATACCACAGATGCACTCTACAGGCCAATAGGTCTTGCACTGGCAGGCCCGACGGTTCTTTATATGTCAGCGACTCACGCAAGGGAAAAATTTGGCAGTATTATGTATAAGGGAAACAAAACAGAATTTGGCGCCGCAGAACTGGCTGTTGTGGAAAAAGAGAAAATTAAGTGCGCATATAAGAACACCGGATGAGGTAGCAGATAACCTGGAGAAAGGCATAGCAACAGGTGGAGAGAAAGATTTATAAAACTTACTGCGTTGCCTGTCATTTAGGGATGGTAAAGGTGATGGCAGCCGCTTCCCGCCACTGGACAAGTTCAGAATATGTGCTTGAGTGATAAAGCAGAACTTATTAATAATCTTGCTCAACGGCATGCAAGAGCAGATCATTGTAAAAGGCAAGCAATACAGTAACCTTATGCCAAGTCACCGCTTCTTATCAGACGAGGACCTGGCATTGGTATTAGCTTTATGTGCGTCACGAATTTTGGCAATGATGCCAGCGAGATCACGCAAGCCAAGGAGGTGACTGACCAGAGAAACAAAAAGCACTTTCTAAAAACATTGAAACAAAATTAACCGGTATATGAAAAAAGCTCATCAGCATTTTTACCTGCGTATTGCTGTGCTATCATTTACAGTGAATGCACAGCAAGCGCCAAACAGATCCTGAAGCACGCATCAAGGAGCTGGGCATTCAGTTGATCAAGCCTTACTCCACCTATTGCCAACTATGTAAAAGCCGTCGCGTGGGAAATTTGGTGTACTTATCCGGCCATGGCCCGAGCAAACCGGAGGGTGGAGCGTTGTCACTGGTAAAGCGGGTAGCGATCTTACACTTGAACAGGGGCAGGATGCTGCGAGATTAGCAGGTATTTCTACTACTGTCGACGCTGAAAGCTGAGATCGGTGATCTCAATAAAGTAAAAAGAATTGTAAAGGTCTTAGATGAATGGTCAATTCCTGTTCCAACGTTTGACAAGCATCCGGCGCGTCATCAATGGATTTTCTGATCTGATGGTAGAAGTATTTGGAGAAATGGTAAACATGCTCACGCTCGGCGGTTGGGATGAGCTCACTGCCCAATAATATTGCAGTGGAAATTGAAATGATCGTAGAACTGAAGGATTAACTATTTGCCAAAGGATCACATAGGCTTCAGCCCTGATATTCCTGCCCTTTCATTTGGATGGACATCTGCGGAAACAGAATTATAGAACGTGTAATCAAAGATTATGATAACCTGATTAAATACAATGTTATGAAACGTCGTAGTACTTATAAAGAGTCTTACGATAATTCCGTTTGCAGTGGAGCATTGGCTCCATTTAAGTCGGTTTTTGCTGCCCCGGGACCCGATAGCACTTTGCTTCAGAATGGTGCCGGCCAATCAGTAGGCACCGGTGGATTGCCTACAGGGCCGAATATTTTTCAGTCCATCGGTGTTGAGCCCATCATTAACTGCCGGGGTACATTCACGATTATTGGCGGCTCGGTGGAACCGCGCTGAAGTACGTGCGGCAATGGAGGCGGCATCTAAAGAGGACTTGTGCAACGCACGATGAGCTGGCTGGATGGAATTGGTAAAAGGCTTGCAGAATTAACGGGTGCAGAATGGGGAATGGTTTCCTGCCGAGCTGCGCCAGTCGGAATGAAACATGTTACGGCAGCTTGTGTTACCGGCGGTAACCCTGAAAAACCGATTCGTATTCCGATCTTTCAGGTTTTGATAAAACAGAAGTTGTAATACCAAAATCTTCGAGGAATGTTTATGACCACGCTATCCGTAACATTGGCGTAAAGATTATTGAAGCAAATACACTGGAAGAGCTGGAAAGATGCGCTTGAATGCACGAACGGCGATGATCTATATTATGGCTTATGATGAGTCACAACCAAACCAGACCGTTTTCACTGGAGAATGTATCTAAGATTGCCAAGCCACATAAAATTCCTATCCTGGCAGATGCAGCAGCGGAAGTGCTTACTATTCCTAATGTTCACCTTCAAGGTGGTGCGGACGTGGTAGTATACAGCGGTGGCAAAGCTTATTCTGTGGTCCCCAATGCGCTGGCCTTGTAGTTGGAGAAAAGATATCCTGATGTCGGCGTGGCAGGCCAGCTCTCCCACATCACGGACCCGGTCGCGATAATAAAGTTGGCCGCGAGGGAAATGATGGGAATGCTCGCCGCCTGTGGAGGCGTGGACAACTCGTGATCACCCGGGTGAATGGAAAACCTGGCTTTCCTGGCTGGATCATATTGCTAAGAAAGTTTCCACCATAGAGGGTGTTACCACTTCAATATTTGAGCCTACGGAACTTTCGAATCGTTCTCCTGTGCTGAATATTTACTGGGATGTTGCACAGCTCAATATTACGGGCGAAGAAGTTGCAGAAGAGCTGGAGCAGAAGCCAAACCAAGAGAGCGCTATTGGCGCTCGAGACCAAAGACGGAAAGACTTCTTATTAATATTACTACAGGCCAGATGCAACCAGGCAATGATAAGATTGTTAGCAAATCGTATTTAGCTGGTGTGCTATCACAAAAACGCGATCCGAAACCAACGGAATTAGACGCGCCGTCGGCAAATATTTCCGGGCGATGGGATGCCGACATCGAATTTTTCCAGCAGCTAAGTAAACATGCTGGTTTATTGAGCAGGATGGCAACTGGATACAAGGCCTGCACAAAGGAGAATTTACCGTGAGAGATATGCGTGGGTACCATAGAAGGTAACATAGCCAAACTTCGCAGTGTTGATCGCCTTCCCGGTGATTCCATTAGTTTATTTTCTCAGGTACGCTTGCAGGGGAAACCATCTCGGGATCTATTTGCTATGGTGAATACCGAACTGCAAAAATTTGTAGCTAAGCGCAACAACAATAAACTTCCGCGTGAAAAGATAGTGGTACCTGGTGGCCCACCATTAGCAACATGATAGATATGTGAAGTCATCGGTTATTCCGCATGGCATCGTTACAGTTATGAGGGCGTGGCATGCCTGCAATGATACTTCACCGCGGTTGAAAAATTATTAAAATCTTAATACATAATGTATCAAAAAGATTGTTGCATAGGTTCTCAGGAAAAACAATTCACATCATGCTGATGATTTTTTTATTTTTGTTACGGGCATTTTGCAGGCGACAGCAGATTGATATATTGTTGAAAGGCGGCCATGTGATTGATCCCTAAGAATAAAATTGACGAGCAGATGCGGATGCGTAGCCATTACCAATGGCAAGATATTCCAGGTTGCAAAAAATATTTCGCCTCACCAGGCAAAAACTGATTGATGTAACTGGCCTGTACGTTACGCCAGGCATTATTGATATGCATGCGCATGCCTTCAACGGGACCGATGTCGACGCATATATTGCCAATGGATTAACAAGCCTTCCGCCGGATGGATTTACGTTCCGGCAGGCGTTACAAGCGGTAGTGGATGCAGGCTCTTCGGTGGAGAAATTTTCGACTTTTTAAAAAGCAAAACTATCGACAGGTCACAACCAGGGTCCTTGCATTATTAAATATTGTTGGCAATGGTATGGTGGGGCGTTATGAAGAACAGGATACTACTGACATGAATCCACAGCAGATGGCTTACATGATAAAAAAGATTATTTCCTGAAATTATTGTAGGGAATTAAGGCAGCACATTACCGGGGAGATTTTACCCAGGTTGATCGTGCAGTAGGAAGCGGGTAATCTTGGCAAATGTTCCTGTGATGCGTTGATTTTGGCGAACATCAGCCATCCAAATTCCATTGAAGCGCTGTTCATGCAACATCTCAGACCCGGAGATATCTTTACGCACACCTTTTTCATACGGTCCGACAGTCAGAGAGACTGTTGTCGACGACAGCGGCAAGGTTAAACCAGTTTCGTTTTTCAGGCGCAAAAGAGAGGGATCATTTTCGATGTAGGGACACGGTGGTGGGTGCCTTCTCCTGGCGCCAGGCTGTACCCGCAATGCAACAAGGCTTTCAGCCGAATGTGCATCAGCACTGATCTCCATGCAGAAAGTATGAATAGCGGCATGAAGGACATGAGCAATGTTATGTCTAAGTTCCTCAACATGGGCATGAGTTTGCATGGATGTCATTTGCGTTCCACCTGAACCCCGCAAATGTGATCAGGGAGAACTGATCTTGGAAATTTAAGTGTGGGCTCCGAGGCAGATATTGCAGTGTTCAATTTGCGTAAAGGGAGATTTCGATTCCTTGACGTTCGGAAAACAAAACTAAAAGGCACACAAAAACTGGAGGCAGAATTAACCTTGCGCGCCGGAAAAATTGTTTGGGATCTTAATGGCATCAGTGCACCATTATGGGAAGAAGAATTACAGAAAAATAATTGATACCTTACTCAGCATATTATTCAATGCTTTACAAGAAAATTATCCATCACAGTCGGATGCAATGGCCGGAACAGCCCTGTTTTGGTTTTCTATTTTTTCTTCCGGTTGTACTGCAGGGGCAGATCAATATGATCTTTTAATAAAAGAACGGGCCATGTTATCGATCCAAAAAACAATATTGATACAGTAGAAAGATATTGCTCTATTGCAAATGGAAAGATAATTAAAGTGGATAGTAGTATTCCTGCCGTGCAATCAAAGAAAACGATTGATGCGACTGGATTGTAGTGTTGTAGCCCGGATTGATAGGACATACATACGCACGTGTTCTGTGGGAAGTAGGGCCGAGCAAGTTTGCCGATGGTATTTACAGTGTATCGCCAGATGATTTTTCATTTAAGTCCGGAGTAACAACTGTTGTCGATGCGGGTACTTCAGGATGGCGCAATTTTCCCGTTGTTTAAAGAACAGGTGATCGATAAATCACAAACACGGGTGCTTGCATTTCTAAATATTGTGGGTTCTGGGCATGAGTGGCAAACCAATGCAGGAAGATGTGGAATGACATGAATGCAGACTCTGCGGCTTTTGTTGCAGAGAAATATAAAGACATCATTGTAGGCATTATAGATCGGTCACTACGAGGGCAGCGACTGGGCATCCGTTTAACAAAGCATTGGATGCAGGCAAAAATCAAATACGCCATTGTTTGTTGAATGTCATCTGCCACAGTATAGTTTGAAGATCAATTGCAAAGAATGCGGCCCGGGTGACATCATCACTGCATTCCTATGAGCAGGTTTCTGAAAGAATGCCTGTTGTTGATGAACATGGAAAAGTTCGCCCTTTTGTTTTGACGGCGCAGAAGAGAGGCGTTTTGTTTGATGTTGGTCATGGTGGTGCAGGTTTCTTGGTTTAGCTAGGCCGTGCCTGCATTCCAACAGGGTCTTGCACCCAACTCATTTGGCAGTGACCTGCCATCGTTTCAGCATGAATGCGGGTATGAAAAGTATGTTGAACATTATGTCTAAACATATATGGCCATAGGCATGAGCATCGAAGATGTAGTTACACGTGCTACATGGAATCCCGCGCAGGTCGATCAAACGCGAAGATCTTGAAATCTCAGTGAGGGTGCTGCCTTGAACATTGCCGTTTTGAGTGTCCAAAAGGGAAAGTTTGGTTTTATTGACGCCGGGGCAATAGGCTCGAAGGAAATAAAAAGCTGGAAGCAGAGCTTACTATTCGTGCAGGAAAATTGTTTGGGATCTCAATGGCCTGGCCGCGCAACCATGGAAACAATAGCTTTTAGAAGATTATTCGGCAATTTATGTTGAAGCAACCAAAACATGTGCAGGAACAACAAAAATTTTCATTTACACACGTCATAATTTTTTTCCTCCTCGCTGCCACTCAGTCTCACCAGGTTGCAACACGAGAACAGAATTACCAAAAGGTGATCCTGGCAACGGCGGGCTTTTTCTCCCCGGTGACTTTGAAGCGGTTGTAGCTTGACAGATAGCATTGGCCCTGCACGACATCATTGCAGTGAATGATAATGGAGACATTTATGTAAAATTGAGTCATTCAAAAAAGGAGAAGGTGGAAACGTTGCACTAAGAGATGTTGATAATGATGGCAAAGCAGATTCCATTGTAAGATTTGGAGATTATGATAATCCTGGCGGTCTTTCCAATTGCATGCGGATACATAATGGCTATTTATATTTTGCGTCAGAGCTTGTTGTATACAGGAATAAATTAACACCCGGGAAAATTAATCCCGGAAAGCAAAACGGAAGTTGTGCATTACAGAAGAATATCCGGGTAACACCCATTGGCATATTACCAAACCCATTTCATTTGATGATAAGGGACACATGTATGTTCCTTTTGGTGCTCCATCAAATGCATGCCAGGACTTAATAAGAACACCCGGCGGCACGCCGGGCTTTGCAGGACTTGATCCCTGTCCCGAACTTATCGATCACGCGGAGGCATAGGTGGCAGTTTGATGCGAACAAAATCGGTCTCACTCAAAAAGACGGAAAAAAGTTCGCCACGGGAATAAGAAGTGTGGTGGCAATGGACTGGAATAAGGATGATAAGAATTTATACGTGGTAATGCATGGCAGGGATGATCTTCATTTGCTATGGCCGGATAAATTTACGTCATGGCAAAGTGCTGTATTGCCTTCGGAAGAATTTCTGAGAGTAAAGAGAAAAATAATTTTGGATGGCCTTACAGTTATTCATGATCAAATGCAGAAAGAAAAATGTGCTTGCACCTGAATATGGCGGGCGATGGAAAGATGCCTGCAAGAGACAGTTCTGTGCAGTTGCCGATCATGGGTTTTCCTGGTCATTGGGCACCAAATGACCTGTTGTTTATGAAGGAGATCAATTTCCTGAACATTATAAGCATGGTGCGTTCATTGCTTTTCATGGCTCTACCAACAGGTCACCCTATCCGCAGGCAGGCTATTTTGTTTGTTTTGTCCCTTTTGTAAATGGAGAACCCTATCGGTGAATGGGAGGTTTTTGCAGATGGATTTGCCGGCGTTGATCCCTGTAGTAAATACAAGTGATGCTGTTTACAGGCCAATGGGACTTGCTGTAGGACCGGATGGTTCACTGTATGTTTCAGATTCGAAGAAGTGGTAAGATCTGGCGCATTATGTTTAAAGGTGACAGAAATAAATTTGGCGAAGCGCCGAGTTGGCTGCAATGGAAAAAAGAAAATTAAATTCAAACATTCGCACGCCGGACGAAATAAATGATAACCTTTATAAGAGACAAACCCATACCAGGAACTCCAGAGTGTATCGCACTTATTGTGTATCCTGCCACCAGTATAACGGGAAAGGAGACGGAAATCGCTTCCCCGCCCTTAGATAGTTCTGACTGGGTGAACGGTGATAAGAAAAAATTGATTGAAGTGGTGTTAAATGGTTTGAATGAACCCATAACCGTGAATGGCAAGCCATACAACAACCTGATGCCACAACACAGTTTTTTAAGAGATGAAGATATAGCGCAGGTTTTAACGTATATCAGAAAACGGTTCAATAATAATATAGATTCAGTGCTGGCTGACGAAGTACAGAAAATAAGAAGGAGCACAGGGAATAGGCAGTGAGTTGTCGGTTGTGAGGGTCACCTGCTCACTGTTCTTCACCGTTCGACCATGCCGGTATAGACGAGCGACAACGAAGCAAAGGCATGGTTCAAAAAATACTCCTTTAAATTTATATAAAAACATAATACTTTAAAAATATGAAAAGGAGAAATGTCATAAAGGGATTATCCCTGCTTCCTTTTGCAGGTGGTGCAATTGGCAGTATTATTCCTTCTTCATTTGCTGTTGCGGCACCCGGACCAAAAGGGATGTGTTCACAGAACTTGGTTTGCGCACATTTATTAATGCAGCAGGCACTTATACTGCTATGACCGCATCGTTGATGCCGGAAGAAGTGATTGAGGCCATCAACAGCAGTGCAAAAGAATTTGCGATGCTGGATGAAGTGCAGGATAAAGCAGGAGCAAAGATTGCTGAGATGTGCCATGCTGAAGCTGCTATGGTTTCAGCGGGCTGCTGGTCTGCAATGGTATTGGGAATGGCAGGTGTGCTTACAGGCACCGATCCAAAAAATTGCACAGCTGCCATTTCTGCAAAACACATCTATGAAGTCTGAAGTGATCGCTTCAGAAAAGCCATATGAACGGCTATGAACATGCATTAACAAATGCAGGTGTTACACTCATACCAGTAGAAACAAACCAGGAAGCAGAAAATGCAATTAATGAAAAGACAGCTATGATGTGGTTTTTGAACAGGGAAGCACCGGCGGGTAAAATACAACATGAAGAATGGCTTTCGATTGCCAAAAAGCATGGTTTGCCGACGATGATCGATCTGGCTGCTGATGTGCCACCCGTAGAGAATCTCTGGAAGTATAATGACATGGGTTTTGATCTGGTTTGTATTTCAGGCGGCAAAGCTATTTGCGGTCCGCAAAGCGCAGGCATACTGATGGGAAAAAAGATTTTATTGCAGCAGCAAGATTGAATGGCCCACCTCATGGTGGTAATATAGGCCGGGGCATGAAAGTGAATAAGGAAGAGATCATTGGTATGTATGTGGCACTTGATACTTATGTAAAGAGAGACCACAACAAAGAATGGAAGATGTGGGAAGACCGGATTGCAGTGATTAATAATGCTGTAAAAAATATAAGCGGTGTAACAACTGAAATAATCATACCGCCTATAGCGAATCATTCACCATCGCTGGAAATATCCTGGGATAACTCGAAAGTAAAAATAACAAGGGATGCTTTTGCAGAACAAGCTGCGTCAGAGGATCGCCGTCTATAGAGGTAGTTTCATGGGAAAAAGAAAACAGCATCAGGCTTACGGTCTTTATGTTGAAACCGCGCCAGAGAAAATCGTCGCTTCAAGAATAAAGAGAAGAACTTTACTGGCCTCTGCTTAAAACTACGTCTATTGTTACCCTGCTTGAAAACGACCACTGACAAAAAGCAGCATCATGAAAAAAATATATTGTTTATTCCTGGTCGTATTGATTTTTTGAACCCACTGTTTTTGCCCAGTCTTATGATATTGTAATTAAAGGCGGTCATGTATATCGATGCAAAAATAATATTGATGCTGTAATGGACGTCGCTATCGAACATGGGAAGATCGTACAATTGGCTAACAACATTGATGCTAAGCTTGCAACGCAGGTAGTAGATGCCAAAGGCATGTACGTTACACCCGGTCTTATTGACTTGCATGCACACGTTTTTTTGGTACAGAACCCGATCATTACCTGAGCAATGGTATGACAGCGGTTGTTCCGGATGGCTTTACCTTTCGGCGTTGGGTGTCACAACTGTCGCAGATGCCGGAGGTGCCGGGTGGAGATCATTTCCAACATTCAAAAAAATATCATTGACAATTCGCAAACAAGAGTATTGGCCTTTCTGAATATTGTAGGTGAAGGTATGCGCGTGGAGGCGCCTATGAACAAAACGTGAATGACATGGATGCAAAGCTGAGCGCCCTTGTTGCGAAGCAATACAAGGATTATATAGTTGGTTTTAAGGTGGCGCATTTTCAGGGGCTGAGTGGACACCTGTTGACCGGGCAGTGGAGGCAGGCAAACTTGCTAACATTCCCGTTATGGTTGACTTTGGTGCTAGCACTCCGCCTCTTTCCATTGAAGAACTGTATATGAAACATCTTCGTCCCGGCGATATTTATACGCATACTCTATACGCTATTGGAAGGTAATGTAAGAGAAGACGAGTAGTTGATACTGTAACCAATAAAGTAAAACCCTTTATCTGGGATGCTATTAAAAAGGAATTGTTTTCGATGTTGGTTACGGGGTGCTAAGCTTCAACTTTCACACAAGCTATTCCGGCGATCAAACAAGGCATTTTTTCCAAAAACCATTAGCACCGATCTGCATACCGGCAAGCATGAACACATCCATGAAAAGCCAAATTGATGTTATGTCAAAATTTTTGTTCATGGGTATGCCTTTGAATGAAGTTGATCAAAGCAAGCACCTGGGCGCCTGCACAAGTGATCAAACATGAAGAATTAGGTAATCTTTCGGTTGGTGCCATTGCAGATGTGGCCGTGTTGAAATTACTCGAGGGCAATTTTGGTTTTTATGATAAGACCGGTTATAAAGTAAATGGCAAACAAAAGTTTGAATGTGAAATGACGATCAAAGGACGGCAAAATTGTGTATGACCTCAATGGCATTGCGGACCCCATTTATGTAAAAAAAGTAAAAATGTTAAAAATTAAGAAAGGAAGAAGCCTTCTAAGCCTTTACGCATCCTTTCCCGATGTTTTCATGATTGAAAAACTTTTATAACTAACTGTGAAATGATAAAGAAATCTTCGATCTTCAATCGCTGCTAATAGATTGTTGTGATCGCCTGCAACACAACAAAACAATAACAAAGCTTCAGAAGAATTGTATAAGTCAGCTGATCTGACAGCAGTAAATAGTTTTACGTCAGGAGCAGAAGGTCCTGCCGTTGATAAAGATGGCAACCTGTATGCAGTTAACTATTCCAAAGAAGGAACTATTGGAAAAATAACACCAGCGGGTGACAGCAGCATATTTATTGAATTGTCAAATGGAAGCATCGGCAACGGTATCCGCTTTAACAGTAGGCGGAGAAATGCTTATTGCTGATTATACGAATCATAATATTCTCAAAGTGGACATGGCAAGTAAGCAACTCAGCGTGTATGCACATGATTCCATGATGAATCAGCCGAATGATATTGCTATTGACAGCAAAGACCGTTTGTATGCCAGTGATCCAGACTGGAAAGCAGGCACAGGGCGCATCTGGCGTATTGATACAGATGGCAAGACAACAGTGCTGGAAGACAGTATGGGCACTACTAATGGAATAGAAGTAAGCCCTGATGAAAAATATTGTACGTAAATGAATCTGTGCAGCGTAAAGTGTGGGCTTATGACCTGTCAGCCAGTGGTGCTATCAGCAACAAAAGATTGCTGATTGCGTTTCCTGATTTCGGAATGGATGGTATGCGTTGTGACACAGATGGCAATCTCTATATTGCAAGGCATGGAAAGGGCGTTATAGCAAAAATTTCATCAAAGGGTCAACTGTTGAAAGAAATAACATTGCTGGGGAAGAATCCAAGTAATATAGCTTTCGGAGGTCCCGATGGAAGAACAGCCTATGTTACTTTACAGGATCGTGGCAACATCGAAACTTTCCGGGTAGAAGCACCGGGCCGCGAGTGGAAAATGATTAAAACAAACTAAACGAAGACTAAGGCCACACATTTAGCGTCTGCGTATTTTATGACCTGCCATTGCATAGTATAAGATCATAAAATAGCCTGGCAAAACAATACAGTATGCCATATGTGTATTGAATATTTCGGTAAGGCGGCCATAGAGCAGGGGCAGCACTGCGCCGCCGCCAATAGCCATGATAAGCAACGAGGAACCGATCTTTGTAAACTTTCCCAGTCCATCGATGGCAAGAGGCCAGATCGAGGGCCACATGAGTGAATTGGCAAGACCTAATAATGCAACAAATGTTATGGAAGTATAACCGGTTGTGCAGAGTGCCATGATCGAAAATACAATTCCTGCAACGGCAGAGATCTTTAAAGCATTTTCCTGTTTGATAAATTTAGGGATACAAATTATGCCAATGATGTAACCGATCAGCATGTTGACAATGGTAAAGCTTGCAAAAAATTTAGCCGTTGACAATGCTATGCTCAGTGATGCGCCATACCCGTGATGGTATCAACCGCAATTACCTCTGCACCCACATACAGGAAGAGCGTTACAACACCAATCAATAAGTGTGGAAAATGAAAAATGCTTTTGTTATTTGTGTTCGATGCAGTTACAGTTGCATCTGCTGTGTCTGCCTCCACCTCGGGTAAACTTGAAAAATAAATAAACAAAGCAAGCAAAACCAGTGTGATCATCATAATTGCATACGGCAGGATCACGCGATGAGCCAATTCATTCAGCATTTCATTCTTTTGCTGAAGATTGAATAGGGCCAATTTTTTATCAAGCCCGTCTGCGTCCTGTAAAATGATAGCACCAAGAATGATCGGGGCAATCACGCCTGCAATGCCATTACAAATGCCCATTACACTGATGCGTTTGGCAGCGCTTTCCTGCGGACCAAGAATTGTTATATACGGGTTAGCCGCCGTTTGCAAAATTGTAAGACCAGCGCCCTGCATAAATAAACCCAGCAGGAATAACGGGAAGATGCGTGTGAGTGCAGCGGGAATAAAAAACAAGGTGCCTGCAGCCATGATGAGCAAACCCGTGCTCATACCTTTTTTAAATCCTGTTTTCTTTAATACCCATGCAGAAGGTATCGCCATTACCGTGTTATGAAATATAAAACGAAAAGGCTACAAAAATATGATTCAAATGAAGAAAGCTCGCAGGCGATACGCAGATAGGGGATCAATACGGAGCCAAGCCAGGTTACAAATCCGAAAACAAAAAACAGCGATCCGATGATGAAGATGTTCTGGTTACTTTTTTGTATCAAATCTTTCCTCAATTAATTCCGCTGAAACAGTTTCCATGCTAAGGTGATGAAATTATTTGTTGCTCTGCAGGTGATCATGTGCTGCTTTTACGCTGCCAAGATCCAGCAAAATTTTCTTTGCTTCATCATAATTGTCGATGGCAGCTTTTTCCATCAGCATTTTTACTGCACGGTCCGTGATCTTATTATTGATGAGTAACACATGCACCATCCTGTTGTCTTCAACACGTCCGAGTTGGATCATGGTAGTGGTGCTGATGATATCAAAGATCATTTTTGTGCGGAGCCGCATTTCATCCTCGTGCTGCCCGTAATAAATTCAGGTCCCGTGATCGCTTCAACCGGATAGTCAGCAACAGCAGCAACCGGTGAACCAGGATTGCTGACAATGCAACCAGTAGTAATATTATTTTTCTGCATTCCTTCAAAGCACTTAACACAAAAAGGTGTAGTGCCGCTGGCTGTGATGCCGATCACAAAATCGTTCGCCGAGATATTTTCTTCTTGCAGAGCAAGCCATCCGCCAGTTGTATCATCTTCCATTTGCTCCAGCGCGTCTGCCAAACGATCAACACCACCGGCGAGTATAACATTTACCATTCCTTTCGGAATGCCGTAGGTAGTGGGTAACTCAATGGCATCGAGAACAGACAGGCGTCCCCCACTGCCCGCACCTAGATAGAACATGCGACCACCATTCTTTAATTTGTTCACTACCGCAGCGATCAGTTGATTTAGTTGTGGCAGCGCTTTTCAATAGCCATGGCAACAATTTTGTCTTCATTATTTATAGCTGCTGTAATTTCTTCAATAGATTTTTTTCAAGATGCCTGTGAGCAGATGGTTGTTCTGTAATTCTTGTCATTCTCTTTAGTGGATTGCTTTTTGTGGAGGTATTTCCCTGAATATCCTGCTTTTTAAATCACCTATCCAGGGCCATAATTTTTGCTTGTTAAGATCGATCTCTACAACTACTACAGGATTATCTTTAGTTGCCTCTTTCATTACCTCACCTTCCTGGTCAAATACCGCCGTGATCATATCGTATGTTGACGATACAAAGGTAAACCTGGTTTTCAATAGCCCGAGCTTTGGCAAGCTTGACATCACCGCCCCAGATCGGGAGAAAAATTATTTCCGCACCTTTTTGCGCCAGTGTTCTGGCCGGTTCCGGAAAAGTAACATCCCAGCAAATCATCAAACCAATTCGCCCAAAATCAGTATCGAAAACAGAAAATGAATCTCCGGGGGTAATCCCACCGTCAATCTCCTCTTGTGGTAAACTTACTTTACGATATTTTCCGGCAAGATTGCCACTCCTGTCAATGAGCACGGCTGTGTTGAAAACGGTATCTCCGTTTCTTTCTAAGATGCCCGCCACAATGTATAAATTATATTTCCTGGCAATGCTTCCCAGGAATTTTGTCGTCGGACCGGGAACGGGCTCACTTGCAGAAATATAATCTTGGTTTGTTCCTACCAGCGTCATCTCCTCAGGAAGACAAACGATGTCAGGTTTTTGATCGGCTGCTTTTGCAATAAGCTCTGAAAATTGCACCAGGTTGTCCTGGGATGACTTGCTATTGTTAGGACGGTGATGAATGGTCGCCACTCTCACTACCCGTGGTTTTGGAGGCGATGCTTTTTGAAACGAAGTTCCTCCAAAATGCACGATCCCATTTGCGTCCCATCGGTAAATCAATTCTATTTTGGCTTTTCTTACACTATCAGGAACGCGGTATAGTTGTTTTATAAAATTCCAACCTTCATTCGTTTTATCAGGAATGGTGACAGGATATTCAGGATAGCCAATAGTTTTCCTGAAACGTCCTGCCAAATGACCCTTGCGAGAATGTCCCGGTTAGGCTCCTCAACATTTGAGGCTATAAAATTTGACTGAAATTGAAAATATTCTCCAGACTCTACATTCATTGTACGATACCAATGACCATTTGCATATTCTTTTCCGGCACCCTGCAATAGCCAGGGTTGGCTGTCCCTTGTAGAGTTGTACTACTATCGATATACCATTTCGGAGCAATCTCTTTACGCTGGCTTTCCGAAGTTCCATTCAGAAGGGTTGATTCCTGGCCCTCGGCGGTTACAACACCACAAAACATCAGGACGGACAACAATGAAATGGATGACATCAATCTCGAATTGTAATTATCACATGACTTCAACATATTTTCTAGGATTTCTGAAAGACCCAAAGGTAGGATTGCTTCCTTTTTACATCCAATAAGGATCCGCCATATGGATATTGTCACTCTACAATTTTAATTAGCATCAAGATCATCTTTACCAGGATAAAAAAATCAACGAATGACAGTTACGGTTCCTTTTTGTAAAATATCCTTTTTCCCCTTATTCGAATACGTTGCCAACCACACATAGGTGCCTGTCATAATGGTTCCATCGCGCATTTTTCCATCCCATTTCTTAAATGGATCAGGTGCTCTTAAAAACAAGCTGACCGTGGCGGTTGTAAATAAGCAATGTATAATCTTTTACCGTCCTCAAATATCCGAGTGGCCCAAAGTAATCGTTTTTAAAGTCGTTGTTGGGAGTAAATGCGTTCGGGAAAAATATAAAACCGCAATCGCTGATTATTTCTATCGTGTCTCTTAAAATACAGTTACGGTCGTCCATTACTTCAACCATATACGTTCCTGCATTTATCACCGTGTAATTTGCAAACGCGGAATTGTCCTGCCACTTGTAGCTCTTGTAAGTGCCGGGCGACAGAATGATATGATTCCCCGGACACTGGGGTAGTATCATTGCCAAGAAAAATGGGCTGGGGCTCATCATTTAGGATCGTTGCCACTGTTGAAGCTCTACAATTATTTTGATCGGCTACAATTAACTGGTAATCGCCGGGAGGCACTTTATTTAAGGTTTCTGTTGTATTGTTGTAAGGTGTCCACAAAAGGTATAGGGCGAGGTGCCGCCGCTCACTGCAGCCGTGGCGCTTCCATTGCTGAGTGCGCAGTATGAATGTTCGGTTGTAATGCTGATATTAAGAACTTCAGGTTCTGTAATAGCTACTGAGGCTGTTACGCTGCAACCAGCCGTATCCTGTAATTTTAAATTTAGTAAATGCCGGCGCCAACATTAATGATAGGATTCTCGTGAAAAATTTCTGTGTCGTTTGTCCATTGAAAATTATAAGGAGGTGTGCCACCGGTAACAAAGGCTTTTGCTGTTCCCGTTTTTCACCGGGGCATAGCACATTTGTTGTGTGAAAGCTCCAATTGGATGGGCGATGACGATGCAATATTTACAGTATCAGTTTTTATACAGCCGGTTGTTATCCTTTATCACTACAGTGTATTGCCCCGGAGCAAGGTTACTCACAGAAGGGTTTGTAGAGTTACCGGGACTCCAGGTATACTGGTAAGGAGCCGGTGCCGCCAATTAACTACCACTGAAGCAGTTCCGTTATCATCTCCACAAAAGAGTGTTTTGCCGTTTTATGGTCAGAACTAAGGGCCGGCGGCTGATGCACGATTGTACTGGCTATTGCTTTACATCCGTTTGCATCAGTTACAATTACTGTCTGGTTGCCTGCGGCTTAAGATTACTATTGGTAGCCATGTTTCCTCCCGGACGAGGACCATGCATAGGAGTAAGGTTTGTTTCCTCCGGTAGCTGTGGCTATTGCTGCTCCATTGTTCCCACCAAAGCAGTTTACATCGTTGATATTTGAAATGGTTACGTCCAGGTTGCCGGAATCCGGAAGATCAGCTTGTATAGTTTTATAACATAGATTTTTATCAACAACAGCAATTGTGTAAGCTCCCGAAGCTAAATTTTTTGCAGATGAAGTAGCACTTACATTGGGCAACCAGGTGTAAGAATACGGGCGCTAATCCCCCAGACATGGCAATATCAATACTTCCATTACTAACAGTACAATCTGGGCTTGACCATTTTAACTGTGTAGAGCATAGGAGGGGGTGCCTCTAATGATATATGTACCGATGCAGGGCAACCATCTGCATTTAATATGGTAGCGTTATAATCGCCGGCGCCAAGATGAACAGCAGTTCGCGTGGTTTGCACGGGATCGGTATCCCAACTATAGGTGATAGATGAGCTATCGCCTACAAAATTAACTGTAAGAGAACCGGTAGTATCATCATGACAACGGATTGGGGTTACGATCGACGCAACAATATTCTCTATGATTTCTAATCGAGTAAGCGTAAAAGTTGAAGAATTATTTCCCGGCCCGAAGACAGTTAAACTTACGTTGTAATTACCTCCTGACGTGTAGGCGTGCGTTGGGTTTGGATCCGTGGACGCATTATTTGCTACCTGAAGAGGGATCCCCAAAATTCCAAAGAAAGAGACGTTGGGCATGACGTTGATTGTACTGACAAAATTTACCCGGAGGTTGCTCGAACAGTTATAGCTGAATGAAGCAGTGCTCGCGGGTGCTTCTTCAATGCTAAAATCATCAATAGCAAAACCGTCAAAATCATTACAGGAACCATTGCTTGCAAATACAAAGCGGAAGATAACGTTTGGATTGCCCGCAAGGTTGGGAACATAATGTTTTGCAGTTACCCAGCCCGCACTTCCTCCGCTTACAAAACATCCGGGTCTTGAAGATTGTATGTTTCCTGACCAGGCATCCTGGTTGCCTAAACTTAAGATGGGCCCGTCATTGTACCATCTTTCAGTAAGGCAGCCATTTGTTTCGATCTTATTACCCGAGCTAATTGCCAGGTAGCGCCCTTGTCAGTTGAAAACTCGAAGATTAGCCCCATCAGAATTTTCCTTCAGTTTCCCAAAATACTTTAAATTTTAAGTAAGGGAGCCTTAAGATTGGTAAAGTTGAAACAAGGACTTTTTAACCAGGCATTTTCCTCGTTGTTGTAGCCGGGCTACTTTAGATCCGCCGGTGATCCAGCATTTTGATCCTGAGCCCGCCGCATTGATAACTGGTTTGGATGGAGTTCCCCATGTCCAGTCAGAGAAAATGTACCGCCCGTCACCCAATTGCCGTCTGATGTTTCAAAATTTTCATTGTATGGAAAGTTGCTTATTGGGGTAGTACATTGCGAAAAAAGAGAAATAGGGTGAAAAAAAAAGGGCCATTGAAAAGATCGTTTTCACTAGCGGCAAAAGAAGAATATGATTGGTCTCTTTCTTTCATTAGCATAAAGAAAATCCGGAATGGCTTTATTAAGTTAACTATAAAACGCGATTCCTAAATCCGCTTTCTGTGATTAATTAATTGTCAGTGTAAAAGAAATTCTCCCGGGAGCTTCTTCAATTAGTTTATTACCAAAGAATCAATTGCTTCTACTACAACTCTGTAAAATCCAAATTTCTGTTCTGGAATTTTTTTACTGAATACTCTATCTTCCTTCAACACGGTCCTCTGCCAGCTCATCGTCTTTCAATTCAACTTCAAATGACTTTTCGGGGTCTTTCCTTCAGGATGAATTTAGCCTTGACAGATCTGAATGTTTGAACCATCGTAAACTTTCACCTGGATAATATTATCACCCGGAATATCCTACCCAACTTATTTCGTGGAGGCGGTAGCATCTTTGCCTTGAACTTTTATTTTTATTACTCCTTGTTTTATGATATGAAGTGGATAGTCGGGAAGCCAATACTCTGCAAAAATTCAATGTTGTGATTCTCCGGGCAATTTGAAGCTATTAATGGAATATTATATTTCGCTGAAGCTCCGACATGATCAAAATCGGTCCAGTCATCGGACTGCCGGATATTAATGCCCGAAACGGATTAACAAATTGATCTGAAAAATATAGATCGGTGCGCCAGTATTTATTCTGGTCCTTTACCAGCAACACTATTGATTCACCGGGGTTTGCTATGCCGTCACCATTGCCATGGCCCAATAAAACAGTTTCATCTATCAATACCTCCTTTGCAACTGTAAATATTCTTCCATCCGCGATTTCGAAATCTTTTATTTCAGGCAAATTATTTTTTAATGGTATTTCAAAAAACATAAACCCATTCGTCGTTATTCTCATCCTTCAGGGTTAATTTGAATTTTTCAATTTCAATACTGTCAGCTTGTACACGAAATGAAAATGGAGTTTGGCAACTTTTATTTCATTCACACCAATGCTGCCAAATTCAGATTGGCTTTGTATGACATTTGCACTGTTTTCTTGTTGCTGATAATTTTGCTCTGTATTTTTTTCCCGATGGACATTCCTTTGTTCAATATTTTTATCGAAAGAGAAACATCTTTTCCATTTGTTGCCCAGCTCATATTCTCAATGTCAACTGCGGCGATACAGATATTGGCTTTATCGTTTTTTTATTGATCCCAATTTCGTGGCGAGACGCCATTCAATGAAATCTGCAACCTCCCTGAGTTATCACTTGGATTGTGATGAAAGGTTTGAATCCGTTATTTGCAGCATCGTTGATGATATACGTTTGGTTTTTTCATATAGAGCAGCGGTGGTAATGTTTAGATTTACAAATGGGAGAATTTCTCCGTCCGGAAGAAACTCCCTGCACAGTACACCTGAAACCTCTTTTATCTACATTCTCCAGTATCGTAAAGCCCGGGAACATTCCGGTCCGGAACTGACATTATAATCCCCAAACCGAAAATTCCGGATACACATCAACATGGTCCCATCTCAGCGGTCTTGGCGGAGGATTGTTGAAAGTATTAAATAGAAATCCGAAACATTTCACCAAGTCCGCAGGTAGAATGCTCGGCATCATAAATTTTGTATTCATAGTTATCCATGATCTGGGGCCAGACCCTGTTCATGTCCTCGTGGTAGCTGCGAATAAAATCCTTGTCACCATAATTGAGACGCAGATTCATACCAGCATAATTTTTATACATATCTATGTGGCGGTATTCAACTGGAAATCTTTTGGACCAACTATGAACTCAGCCGAACCACAAAAATTTCCTGCCCTGAAAATAAATGCGGATATTTTCCCCCGATCCAAAAGCTCATGAAACCACCCATGGAAAGACCCGAGATAGCCCTATGTTCTCGATCGGCGAGCGTACGGTAATGTGTATCGATATAGTCAATAAGCTCCGGATAATATATTGGAAATTGCCGAAAAGTTTCTACCGGGTCAATATTGTATGGTCGCAAATAATATTTTTCATCTGGCTCCCGGTTGTAGCCGTCAGATTTCACCACAATTACCTCGTGGGTAGAAACGAAATTCGCAATATTATCTCCCTTGTTGTCGGTGCCTTTATCAAATTCATCAAATTTCTGACCCCCATCTCCGAAATAGCGTTGAGACCAGCCATGAAGAAAATAAATAACCGGATATTTTTTCTGAGGATTGTCAAAATAGCCGGGAGGTAAAAATGCGATAATTTCTGTTGTCTCTCCAAACACGCTGCGGTGTTCGCCTGGTACCTGATCTTATCGTTCCACTATCCGCATGTTGAGCGTTGGTGGGAGCGGGAGAGAATAGTAACAAAAGGAAAAACAAGTGAATATGGCTGTTGTGCTTCATTATTTTTTGAAATTGGCCTTTCTCAGGTTCGCGAAAATAGGGTTTCTGAACGCCAGCAGGGTCTGAGAGATTTATTGTAAGGAAAATTTAAAGACTTTTATCCAGATCTGATCTAAATCATAAAATCGCGTGAACCTACTCAATATCCGTTTCCGGTAAATATCCGACGGCATCAAACGTGTAGTTTGGAGCTAGGCTTGACCAGTAAAAAATTGAGTTGGCATTGTATCTTCATTCCGTGCGGCAGCAAGATAAACGGGGCTGATCATTCTACCAGTGAGCCAATAAACAAAGGAAATCCTCTTGTATGAAAAGATCATTTATCGCAACAAACTCTATCTTTACTTCACGTTGCATCGCTTCGTCAGCACAACAAGAAAGCAACTATTAAAGAGTTGCGAAAAGATTTTTAAGACTTATCCATTCTCAGATCCCCCGATCCAGTGCTACTAAGGTGGGAAGGAGGTTTATCACCTTACTCTACTAGGTTCCCTGGCGGTTTACCACCAATCCCGCCGTTACAAAAAAGAATGGAAAGTGGTTGAATTGGAAGAACGATTACATCAAACTGATGATATTGCCATGAGATCGGTGGCGAAAACATGGGCGGCCATAGAAAAGCAACAGGCAAGCCTTTTCTTATGTATCAACCATGTTAAGTGCACAATTCTAGAGGAATGTTTCATGAGGGGGCCCTGCGGACAAGCAGGAGGCATCGAAGCGAACTGTGGCATTATTGGCCACACTCCAAACTGCGCCACTCACTGTAGACACACACCACAATGACGAAACCGGATGGAAGCGTTAGCTGCATAGCTGGAGTGTTAGACCTGCTTACACGACCATCCTGTGCGCATCGATATTAACCTGCCTGCCGATCGCGCGTAATTTCGCTGCGAGCTCCTTTTGGTACAACTCGTCTCCGATCGAGCAGCCCTATTATACATGGATGAACACCGGTATTAAAGCCGATGGTAACCTGCCATGCGGTTGTACCAGGGAACGAAATACACCGGGACCGCGCTGAAGGTGAAGGTACAGCGACTGGCCGATAAACCGGCAAAATGGAAAAAGACATTTCATTTTATAAAACAATGATTTTGGCGGGATACCAGAGTCACTATCATGTATTTGGAAAATACACTGAACTCTGTTGAGGGTACTTTGGCAATGATGAAGATTTTGGGATGGGCCCGGTATTCGGCACCTGACGACAAGGCCGGCATCATATGGATCATGGGGATTCCTCACAGCAGGGAATGGTAATCGGACCAGGTTGCTCACTGACACCGCTATTGGGCAGTATGTAGGAGGTGCAGAGCGGAAGATTGTTTAATCAATCGGCCGATGGCAGCACGTTTACTACCGTTCAAGCACGCTAAGTTATTTTACACTACCTACCGCATACAACTGATGTGTGGACGGAATACTGGTTTCCGGTGAGTGAAGACAAAAGGGATTCGTTGCGGCTAATAATTTCGGCGCGCGTTAAATGTCAAGCACGAAATGAATTCCTGAAAATTTATTTCTCTCCACTGCAAAAAACTGGATGATGATAATTAAAAATAACCTCCGGTGATAAAATTATTTTCTCAAAAATTCTAGAGGTTGAGTCCAGTTCAGTCTTTCGCCGATTCGATAAAGATCAGTGCGAACGATATAACGGTCGGTGGCAACCCACTTGGAAACAAGCCTAAAATACTTGACGAAGACTCCTGCGGCCTAATGGGTCTCAACCGGCCGAATAGTGCAGACACCTGAGTGATTTTAGCTGGAACTCTGCGCTATGGCCTTTACCTGCAAGGCAAAGAAAATATTCGTGAGCAGGGAATATACAAAGGCAAAAAGAAAAATTAATGGCCTGCCTCCAGGCAGAATCCTTATTTTACTCCGGCATTAACAGATCTTTGCCACGCGCTTCTCTATCGCAGCGCCAACTACGATAGAAGCATTGCGAATGGTGAAAACAGCTTTGTCGATAGACACCCATGACCCTGCTGCGAATTATTATTACGGTTTTGATCAATCTCCAGTCTTGGAAATATCACCGATGCCAAAGACGGTTTTGATATTGCCTCGTTGGATATGCGCAACAGTTTCGGAGCGCCGCATATACTAATGCTTGCGAAGATCTATCTACGGGAAAATAACCTGCAGGAGGCCACTGGAGTATGCACGCAAAGCTATTGACTTTCAACAAGTATGCGGTGGATGCCCTTCAAATTCTTTTCCTGTATTTACCGCGCTCAGAACAACAAGGAGCGGGCGGAGAAAATATTAGGATTACCGCTTTGGGCTATATGATCCATCTGAATCATTTTGCGCGATTCGAAAACTATTTATGGCAGCCTGACAACAGACAACAAAGCACGGTTGCTGTGATCTGGTAAGAAATGAAATGCCGCCGTGAAACATACCTGGAATTGGCAATATGGTATTTTAACATCAGGCAGAAAAGAGGAAGCAATCAGGTTATTACACAATTGTCACCGACGAATCGCTGAAGTCTTGTAGTGGGAATCGTTTCTGGAAAATAAGCCGGTGAAGATGCTGATCAGCTGCATCCGGAACCGGTATTTCCTTTCCGCGCAGAGACTGCGGAAGTGTTAAAGACTCTTATCCAGAAAATTCGATCACTGGCTGCTGGAAATATCATCTGTTTTCTTTGAATTCAATGGAGCTACGATAATATACCGCAGGCGAAGCAGCTTTTTTGAGGCTTCTTGTGGTAACACGCCCGATTATGCGGCCTTTTATGCTGCAAGAGCCAAGTTTAACCTGAGGAGAACGACGGTAACCAGGTACTCAGTGATCTTCAGAGCAATACGTAACTGAACGAAGTACAT
>ERZ1370068.2823-contig-1951_pt1 | contig 27933 bp, 39 predicted proteins | sample MGYA00561227_ERZ1370068 | MGnify/ENA primary metagenome ERZ1370068 (study PRJEB38410, sample SAMEA6850437) | metagenome | study: Metagenomic assessment of the ecological functions of the soil: analysis of the soil microbiota associated with the...
TTGTACTTCGTTCAGTTACGTATTGCTCGACAATTCTCTGCCACCACGGAAGGCGCGCGAAGCTCTCGCTTAGCACCCCGCCCCCAACTCCCCGTGAACACCCAATGCACGATCTCCGTGGCATGGCGAAGGCCAGCGATCCGAGGGCTCAGAAATCCGGCGAGTCCCGCAAGCACCAGCGTAATCTGCAGCTCCGTCGGCCGCAGCCACTCAATCAGGGGAAGCCACCACCGGAGTCTCCGCCTCCCGGAGGAAAGGAAAGAAGGCTTACCGGAAGCCGGTGGCATCTTCACGACGCAGTGATTATCTTAAGAAATGCCTCGGGGTCTCCGCGACCATCAGGACCCGGCGCGTTTCCGGATCGCGCATGCGCCCGGCCAGCCAAGCAACGCAGCGCAGATATTCAGCAATTGCATTGGGCGGCGTGCCGATTAAAAAAATCAGGTGCACCAAGGGCGAACTCGCTTGAAACAAGATCCCTTTCCTGCTTCGGCCCACGGCGAGGAAAAGCCGGGAGACAGCGTTTGTTCTCGCATGTGGAAAGGCAACTCCTTCCCCAGACGCTGTCGATAACGTGGACTCGCGCAAACGCACCTGCTCGAGAAAGATCTCTGGATCCGAAACAGCTTGGTGTTTCCATGCGATGGACTCAAAGGCGTTCAAACATTCTTCGAAAGCGGAAGCCTCCAAGTCGAGAAGGATACACGCCGGATCGATTACAACCTCCAAATCTTTCGCCGTCACAAATCAGGTCTATTCCGGGAACGGGGCCGTTGCGAGACCGTTCTCCACGGCCGAGTAGCAAACGCGATTAACCGCCACAAAGAAATCTCGCAGTGCAACGAATAACGAACTTTGTCCAGCGAGGTGGCTTTTGGGTGTTGTCGCAAGGACTGCTGTTGCTGGTGGTCGTTCTACTGGCAGTGCGATTTCGCAGGGAGCGTTGCCATTCAGTCGCGGTTATTCCCGGTGGAATTCTGCTAAGCATTGGCACTGGCGTCGCCTTGGCTGGAACGATTGCCCTTGGCAGTAATATTACGCCATTCCCCAAGCCGTCGGAAAAAGCACAGCTGATCCGGCGCGGCATTTTCTCATTGATCCGGCATCCGATATATACGGGATTGATGTTTGCCTCGTTGGGGTGGGCCCTGGTCTGGCAAAGCTGGCCAGCACTGCTGATGGCTTTCGGGCTGATTCCCTTCTTTGACGCCAAGGCTCGTCGTGAGGAAAAATGGCTTCGGGAAAAGTTCTCCGATTACGGCGAATATGAGAAGCGTGTGAAACGATTTGTTCCACGGATTTACTGAAGTAATAGAGAACCGAGTCCACGCTGGCTCCAAAGCCGCCCTTCTTGAAACGAAAGGGCTTCGGGGCCGCCAGAGAACGGCAGCGCTCCAGCAGTTGGCCGAAAACTTCTTCGAAAGAGTGCATAGGGACGATGCGCGTCCCTGGTGACACGAATGTTTTTATTGGACCAACTGGTCGCGAGAGGCGCGGGCGAAGCTGGATGGCCAGCGTCCGCAGCTCGGCCTCTTGTTTGCGGCGATTGATTATGAGGCCGAGGTGATTCTCGCGGCAGTGTTGGTGGCATTTTCGGGACTCGAGTTGATCGGCTGCACAACCGACGGCGAGTTGTCTTCGAGGCACGGCTTCTCCGAGGACTCTGCGGTGCTCTGTCTGCTGGCGGGAGATGATGTCCGTATAGCTAGCTAGCGGCGTTGCGCGGCAGGTCTCCGCAGGCCCGGAAGTGGCCATTCGCGAGAGCGTGGAGGAAGCCGCTCGCCGCTTAGGTGATGCACCGCGGCTTGCCTGACCACGCCGACGAGTATGACGGTCAGCGACTCCGCGATTGTGCGTGCGCTCCGTTCCGCGCTGGGATCAGGCACGCCGGTCTTCTGTGCCACGGCGGCTGCCCAGCGTCTTGTCGAACTTAACGGGATCGCCGATCCTGTCTCCATGTTTGTAGGCCTTCCCCTTCTTGGGAGCCAGCGTCACTACGCTAGAAGGCGCGATTACGATCTCGCCGCGGACGACGGAGGTCCACGATCTGGCGGACGACCTCGCGATTGTTGAGCCGGAAGATTTGCGCGTGGCCCTGCGACGAACTCGCAAGCCCCGCGCGCAGTTGTTGTGCGACAAGCGGGTCGCGGACGGCGCGTGAGAGCAGCGACTGCACGCCCTCGCGACGGTAATGCGGAACCGAGACAGGGAGACAAACCGGGCGCGTCGTGCGTAGCGATAAAAAATGCACCGTGCCCGAGGTGAGCCGGAAATTTGTTTTTCGAGTTTACGCGGCTTGGGCGCCCGACGCCGGAGGAGCTTGTAGTCTCTATCTTAAACTCAGCGGCGAGGCTGCAATGTCAAGCTTCCAGCGAGAGGAATCCCGTTTTGCGGAATGATGTGCTCCAACTCCGTCAGTTCCTCTGCCGAAAGGCATGTCAAGGAAATGTTGTCCACGGGCAACAGGCCATCCGGCAGGCGTGGACCAATCTGGTCTTTTCAGCTTGGAGGGGGAGAAATGGAGTTAAGCATGTGTCATCAGAGCCGGAGACCGCGAAGCGACAGACTCAAAAGGCCGAACCAGATAGCGCTAACTCCAGTGAACGCGTCTGACGCTCCGTGAGCTTCACGCTGTGCTTCTACCTTACCGAAATTTTGAGCTTCGCTACCTTTTAGGGGTTCCACTATCATCCGAGTAGAGTCGAGGAGTACGCGGTGGAGTTTCTCGGCAAGGCCCGCTTCTACGGACCATCACCGGCTGGAAGGCGGGGCTCGTGCTTAGCTTCCCTGCATCTTCTTCAGATCGAAGCTTGGCCTTGACGGTGCCGCCAAGAGTTCCTCCCTTTGTCTGCTCTTTATACTCGTGCTCGATTTTCCCGAAGTTAAACGAAACCTGATCGGTAGGGTTCACGCTGCCGCTGCTCCCCCGGTTTGGAAAGACGAAATCAGAAGATCGTAGAACGAGACCTTCATATAGTCTTGCTGGTCTTTTCCCGCTTTGCGGGCCGTCAACACCGCCGAGGGAATGTGCTGGCCGGTGGCGCAGGCGAGCATCAACTTTGGACTGGCTACGCCATGAAACACCGTGAAGTGGAAGTCTTGCATGTTCACTTTGCCGGCGCCGCCACCGCCGCCCTGGGCAAAACTGCCGCTCTGCGTGGCACCCCAGGAGAAGGACTGGATTTCGATTTCGCCGCCGTGTTTCGAATCTTGGCTTTCGCCTTTGATTCCGTCAATTTTCAGGAAATAATCAACATCTGACATATTCTGTTATATTTGTTTCCGAACGTCGGTGCCGGCCGTTCGAATGTGTTACCACTTCGCGATAGCACCGTAATCGCGAAGAACCAGAGGATTGAAAGCTATTGCTGGACGTTTCCTTGAGGGCAACTTCGTTACCAAGCACAAGGAGACCATGAGGCCCTCGAGTTGGAAGCCTCCTAAAGAAGGGGTCGGCACTTGAGTATTGAAACGATTTCGATTGTGCCCGCGCCCCACCGTACACCTCACCCGATAGATCGAAATGAAACCCCTCTTTGCCCTTTTCACGCGAGCATTGCCTTCGCCGCCACTTCGGCCTTTGCTGCCCCCAGCGGCTCCATAACGCTCACCTTGGCACAATTTGAAAAGCTCAATCAAGAGATTGCCGCCTTGCGTGAACAAGTCGCAGCTGCCAATGCAGTTCCTTCCAACGGCGGGACAGTGAAGGCTGAAGACGAAGCCGCGAATGCTATATCCGCATCCAAGCCTTCTTGTTCCTGCCGCCGAACTCTCGCCCATACAACTCCTTAATAACCTTCTTCAAATCCGCAACCTCGATGCTAATCCTACAACGACGTTCTATTATATCCTCGACGCCAAAAGGTCCCTTTGCTCGCCCCTATGGCCTTCATCTGAGTCGTGTCCAGTTCTACGATATCCCTGTCCCTGTTCGGCTAGGGTCCTTTTCAGCCTCTTCACAATCGCGTCCAGACGCTTCTTCGAGAGCTCTTGATTGAAACGAAGGACTTCCGGGCCGCTCAACCCTTTTGCCGTCGCGCTGGCGCGGGCTCCACCCGCATTGCCAGCTTTCCCCAAATGAGGGCTTGCTTCACGTCCCAGTGTGTGCACCACGTTCTGTCGTATCCAGGCGTCAAGTGCATTCCCTTGGTGCTTTCTATCACCGGCGGCATTCACTATCTTGTCGAGCTCGAAAGAGCCAATATCAAAGTAAACATCATACAAAAGGCCCTGCGGCGCAGTTATCGCCAGGGTTTCAGCGGTCGGGGCCGCGTCAGCAGGCTCAATTCAATCCTCATCGGACCAACCAGCGCGGTGCGATCGGTAGTATCAGGACTAGGGATAGGGAACGGACTCGTCGTTGACCGTCACAGAAAGTGAACCCGGGCCCTTTTCGCTCATGCTGAGTGTGGCGAAAATTTCAAGACGAAGAACGCGGATTTGTTTCATCCATTCATCCCACACCGAAGTCGGAATGCCCGGCATAGGGCTGTCCGGGGGATCGGGTTTCGCGCTCCTCGGATAAACTCCGATGTCCACCGACAGAGTGCGGTCGGGAAAATAGGCGGGGCCGGTGCGACCCGGTTTCCTTCCACCGCTCTTTGTGTCGCGGTTCAGCCTGACGTCGCCTTCGGGAGTGCACTGGAAGGGAAGGCTCACGGGGGAGCTGGTGGCAGTAAAGCTCCCCTGCAGCACACGATCCGATTTGTATGGCGGCTCTATACCTTTGTATTTAATCGCTAACGAGAAGCCTACGGTGCCATTCTTTCCAGCGGGAATCCCCAACTTCACGGGGACGTCAAAGTCGACTAACCCCAGGTTTTCAGATTTACCTTGTATACGGTCATTTGGGGCGCAAAGGTCGCTACGAGAATTGGGGCAGCGCACAAACGAGCTGTCTGGAGATTACATGGGCCGTCAAATTCAGAGAGTTGATCCCAAAATCATGAATCCACTTATAAACTGGCACGTTCATGATTGGACGGCTGCCCTTAGGGTGAGCAATGACCTGACTCGTGGTGCCTGACTTGTTGATCTGCGCTTCGCCGGCGCACAACAGCGACGCTGTCGAGCGGGCGTCAATCATGGCGACATCGGCCTGCTCCGTTGAATCTTGGTGTGACCTCATGCTTATGATCGGGTTCAACTAAGTACAAAGACATTGGAAGCGGCGAGTTTCAGAATTTCTCGGAAATTTTTGACGTTCGTTCGAAGTCTGGGGTCGTGCCAAGTGACTGCAGCTTGAAATCTCTCATTTCAACTTGATGGTCCTTGATAGTCTTACTTGACCATAGGGGGTCAGAATTGAAGCCGGACCATCTGTGGCCAGCAGACGCCACTGGCCGTTTCGCGCATTACTCGCTGGAGCGCGGTTTTACCTTCTTCAGGCGGTGACCGCTCTAAAAGGCCAATTCTCCCCTGCCCTTCTTTTCCTGATACCGTCTCCAAAGTTATTCATTGCCGGGGCAAAGCCCTCCTCAGCAGCCGCCGTCGAGCAGCTGCTGGCCCAACTCCAGGCCAGCGAGCACGACAAATTCGCGGCTCACCTCTACCGGTCGCGTAGGGAATACCGGTCAGTTTGCCAACGCGCCGGAAAGTCAGGCAAGCAAATCGAGCGGTGCGTCATCTCAAGCTTCCAGATTGCCGAGAGCATGGGCTTCAAGGGCGACTTTCGTCAATGGGAGCAATTGCTCCGAATTGGAGATTGATCGCGGGTCTGCCACCCCCAGATCTGATCATTAAGGCGGAATCAAGAGAAACCGCGTTATGGGTTCCACCGGCCACTAGCGTTCAGGGGTAATCGTTGCGGTCGAGCCGGGCCGCCTCGACGTAGATCGAGGGCAGCGCCACGCCGCGGGCACGCAGCGCCGACTCGCGCAGCGCCACGCGGTAGTGCATGCCTGCGACCACCGGCGGCGCGGCCGGCCGGCCGTTGGCCACGGCGCGCAGCCACACGAGGCTCATCTGCATGGCGACCTCGCCCATCTCGCGCGGCGAGGGCCCAATGGCCAGGCCGCCACCGCCTTCGACAAAGGCCGTGTCGACGCCGATCGGCAGCACCTTGGCATGGGTTTCGATCCAGCCCGCGACCTCCCTTCACGGCGGTGGGCCTGGACGACCCGCCGCCCTGGGGCAAGCCGCCGAAGGATAGCACGATCAGCACGTCGGCCTGGGTGTCGAGCTGCGGGATGGCCTGCTGCCAGGCGGCGAAGTCGGGCAGCGCCTGCGCCGCCACCAGGCGGTGCGGGCCCCAGTCGAAGGCCTGCACCTGCTGCATCTGCGCGACGCCGGTGGGATCGGCCGGGCCGATCACCGCCAGCCGCGCTGGCTGGCCGTTGCGCAGCGTCAGCGGGGTTTCGCGCATGGCCGCCAGCGGCAGCCGCTCGAGCACGCCGCTGACGTTGGCCGCGCTTATCGTACCCATAGCTCGACGGCTCGCCGTCGATCGCCGCGTAGACGATGCGCATCGACGGGTCGGCCGCCTGCGCCGACCCCGCCGGCACCGCGTAGTGGCGCGCCACGTAGGCCTGCGCCTCGTCGTCCACCGCCAGCAACACGTGCGGACGAAGCTGCTCGATGGCGCGCCGGGCCTGCGTGGCGGCGTCTTGCCGCTCGTCCTCGAGCGGAAAGCGCTCCAGGCCCAGGTAGTGCCAATGAACCGACACCGGCCGGCGGTTGCGGCCCAGCGCGGTGCGGATGCCGTCGTCGATGCGCTGGTCCCAGCCGTTGCTGCGCTCGCCGCTGTGCAGCACCAGGATGCGCGACTTGGTGAGGTTGAAGCCGATCAGCAGCACCATCGCCACCAGCAGAAAGATGCCCACCAGCCAGCCGAGCACGCCGCGCTTCATGCCAGCCCCAGCCACTGCCAGTACGGCACGGAGGCATACGCCGCCACGATGCGCGACGCGTTCATGAAGTGGTTGTAGCGCCGGAAGCCCGGATCGGCGATAATAGCTGGCGTAGCCGCTGGAGGCGAGCTGCAGGCACTGCGAGCTCTGGTAGGGCTTGAACCACATGTCGCTGAACATGGCCGTCAGGAAGGTCCAGCACCCAGGGGTGGATGTTCTGCGCCACGACCACCGGCATCAGCACCACCGCCGCCACCACCATGCCGGCGGGTGATCGGCAGCGCCAGGCGCAGCACCAGCGTCACGGCCAGTGCCACCGGGATGAACAACACGAGGTTGCCGCCGACGAAGTCGAAGCGGTCGCCGACTGCGGCGCTCAGCGCGGTGTCGAGCCCCAGGTAGCTGATCGAGCGACTCAGGCCCTCCAGGCTGAGCAGGAAGAAGATCATCGGCCAGTCGATCTTCTGCTGGAAATCCTTCTTGCTGACCAGCCCGGTGAGCAGCAGCGCGACCAGGATGAAGGCCGCCAGCCAGGCCGGATTGATCTGAGGTGCCACGAGATGGTGAAGGCGCCCAGCACGAACAGCACGAAGCCCAGCAGCGCGCCCTTCTCGGGCACCGTGACCGGAGCCCAGCAGGGCCTGCTGCTCGCGCAGCCGGGCCTACAGGCAGCGGCGTCTGCGAGCCGCGCGCGCGAAGCTCAGCCGCATGGCCACGGCGTGCGCTGAGCGTGACGACGACCACCGCCACAGCCGCGGCGACGAGCCAGAACACGCCCTGGAACTGTTCCTGCACCTGCACCGGCAGCATGCCGAACGCGGTGAGTTGGACGACTTGCTGGTCAGCATCATCGGCGAGAACAGCATCGCGCCGGAAAACATCGCCGCCATCAGCGCCACGGCCGCCGCGCCCTGCGGCGAGGTTGAGGCCGCTGACCATGTCGCGCAGTCACGCGGCTGCAGCAGCGACAGGCGGGCGTTGCCCGAGGGCATGATGGGCGACAGCGCATAGCCCGACAGCAGCAGCGCGGTCTGCTGCCAGAACGGCGTGTCGGGCAGGCGGATCAGCAGCCAGGTCATGACCCGGTAGCTCAGGCCCGAGGCGCCGATGAGCGAGGCCAGCGCATACACGCCGATCAGCGTCGTGAGGGTGCGCGACGAGAAGCCGCCGAGGGCGATGTCCGACGGCACCAGCCCCACCATCAGCACCGCCGCGACCGCCAGCAGCGGCGGCACGTGCGTCGTCGGCGAGCCCGAACAGCCACATCAGCACCGTGGCGGCCGGGATGCCAGACGAACAGCGCCGCTTCCTGCGTCAGGCCGGCCGCGCCGCCGGCAAAAGTCACGCAGGGGCGGCGCCAGCAGCACCGCCAGCCATCCCGCCAGTTCCTGTGCGGTACCCGGCGCAGCGGGCGGGGCCGCCGCCGGCTTCGGTGCCGGCAACGAGGGCCTCGCCGCTCAGATGGCTCGTCAGCGCGAGCATCGCCCGCGACGCCAGCCCGAGTTCGGCCAGGGCTTCGCGTGGCAGGCTGCCAGGGCCTGCACCCGGCGTCCGGGCGGTGGCGGTCGCGAGGTAGGTCTTCAGGTCGGTAGCGGCTTCTTCGCCGCAGCGCGGTGCCCGCAATTCCATGCGCCAGCCGCTCTCGGTGAGGAGTTCCACGTCGCCGGCATCGAGCAGATACAGCGCGTCGCCTTGGCGCCGCGCGCGCATACAGCTCCTGCCCGGCGGCGAACGCGACAGGCTCCAGTTGGCCCAGCAGGCGCGCCAGGTGTGAGAAGCGGCGCGCAGCTGGCGAACAGCGCATCGCGACGCACGCGATCGATCTGGCCGCGGTGCTCTGCCATCTCAGACGGTCTCGGCCTCGCGGGCCTTGAGGACGCCACCAGCTTCACGTAGTCGGCCATGGCTTGCTCGCGCGCCAGGCCCCTGCGCGCCCAGGCATCGAACTTGGCCCGCCCGAGCACGTCCATCATGCCGGGGCGGGCGTCGCGTCGTATCGCCGATGCTGCCCTGCTTGGTAGAGCGGGTAAAGCGCCAGCAGCGATGTTGGTTGTCCGGCGCGGCGCGCAGCATGCTTCGATTGACCGGCGCCGCGGCTTCGAAGGCCTTCTCGGCCGGGCTGCGGGCCCTCGGCCACAGGTTCTGCCGCCGAAGTGCGTGTCTTCTGCCTCGACCTCGTACTGATAGAGAAATCGCTTTTGGCCCTCCGGGGCGTTGGCCCGGAGTCTGAACCCGAAAGCGTGCGTTTCCATGAGCGCAGAGTGACAAGAGTGGGCCTGGAAGTCAAATACGGTCGCCTGAGGGCCTGGCGGATGCGTGGATCAATCTGGCCTTTTCAGTTCGGCTCGCCGAGAGATATCGAGCAAGCGGAGGCAAAGACGACGAAAGACCAAACAATTCAGAAGCGCACAGAACCTGCGTTCATTGAGCCGATGCAGTGCAAGCCGGTCACGGCACTGCCAGCGGATGAGAAGTGGACCTTTGAGATCAAATTCGACGGCTATCGCTGCATTGCCGTGAAGCGTGGACGCAGAGGTCACATTGTTTTCTCGCAACCAGAAAGTGCTCAACAGGCGCTTCCCGAAGGTCGTCGAAGCGCTCGCCTCGCTCGAGGGCGACTTCGTTCTCGATGGAGAACTGGTCGCCTTGGATCCGCAAGGGAGACCTTCCTTTCAGCTTCTGCAAAACAACCTGTCGCGGTTCATCGAAAAGCGTCCTTGGAGCTATATTTCCCCGCTGGAAGGAGATTCGAAAGACCATCATCGCGCCGCTTCCTGTCCGAGGCGGCAATGATTACAAAGACCAAAGGTTGGCGCGCGGCCGAAACTGCTCGCTTGCGGAAGGACATTCGCACGCCTGCAAGAGACACCATTATGGAAGCCTCGTCGCCATCTGCCGAGGTTGCTAAACGGCGAGCGGCGGCACTCGTTCTCACCGCGTTTCTTGTCGCCTCCGCGGATGCCGAGAGTTTGAAACCGGATACAACCCGGCCGACGAAGAATCGGCGTCTTCCTCAATTCGATCTTTGCACATCAATCTCGGCCGTGATTCCTACGTGGCGGACCTTTGCCATGTCTGGTCACTGTCGCCGGCGACCGGGCCCGATCCTCTGGCTCACGTCGCCTTCCCGCGAGGCGAAGTCTCAAACCGTGGTCGAAAATGGAGCGAAATGAATGGGGATACGTTGTGGTCCGTTCGGCGTTTCCGTTTGCGACATGACCAAGGACTGGGACATTGGCGACTATCCCTTCGATATGCACATTCTGAACATCGTCATAGGCCCCTACGCGGATGCCTTGATCCTGCCGCCTCTGGAACTCGATACCGCCCATTCCGGAGCTAACGCAGATGCCGTCTCGAAGGGATGGAGGCTACAGGAGTTTCCAAGTGGAAGCGAAGACCCTCACCTACGCGACTAATTTCGGGGACCCCTCTCCTGAGAACCAACCTTACACCTGGATCGCTGCAAGCTTCGAACTGGACCGGCGCGGCTGGTGGCTTTTCTTGAAGCTAATGACGGGCGCCTATATCGCATTCGCCTCGGCCATGCTCGCCTGCCTGATGAAAACCAACCAGCCTCCCATCTTCGCCGGCCGCGTGGGACTGCAGATCGCATGCTTGTTTGCCGTCATCATCAACCATCGCTCGACCAATTCCAGCGTTGGAAGAGACGACGTGTTTTGTCTTCTGGACACTCTCCACCTGATTATCTACGCCCTGATTTTTGCCGCGATTTTCATCACGCTGAGATCGCGCATGCTCAATGACCGGGGCGAGGAGAAGCGGCTATCCGCTGGGAACGGCGAATGACCCTCGTCCTCGCGGCGCTGTTCGCCGCGGCCAACCTGCTTTTCATTCCCGCAGCAATCTTCACTCCCCCATCAAGACGACCTTTCCCACGCATCCCGCATAGCCAAATAACGGCAACTCTCATCAAGCGATCGTGCACAACATCGAACACCTTCTCAAAAACAACCGCAACTGGTCCCGGCAAATCAACGAAAAGGAACCGGATTTTTTTCCAAAGCTCGCGCGACAGCAGGCGCCCGATTTCCTATGGATAGGCTGTTCGGACAGCCGCGTCCCTGCCAATGAAATCGTTGGATTGCTTCCCGGGAACTTTTCGTCCACCGCAACGTGGCAAACATTATCTATCCGTCGGATCTCAATTCTGCCTCTCGGTCGTCGAGTATGCAGTCAACGTTCTTCAGGTTCGCTACATCATCGTCTGCGGCCACTACGGATGTGGCGGAGTCAAGACGGCCATGGAGGGCAAACCGTGCATGGGATCATGGATAATTGGCTGATTCCGATCAAGGATGTATATACGCGGCACCGGGACGACGTGCGGTCCTCTCGACGGACGAAAAGCGCCTGAATCAGAATGTGCGAACTCAACGTGATCGAACAAGTAAAGTCCCTGTCGCACACGACCATCGTCCAGAACGCCTGGGAACGCGGTCAGAAACTCGCGATTTACGGATGGATTTACGGCGCTTGGAGGATGGACTCATTAAAGATCTCGATGTCTGCGTCGATCGCATCAGTCAGGTCGGGCCGACGTATCGATTCCAGAAAGAGAATGCGGAGAGTTAAGCGGGAAAGGCTTGGCGGGCTGGGTGTTCGGTGCCCTGAATCCGCTCGAGTATCAGGCTGTCTTCGGTCAGATCATGACTGTGTTGATCGCGCTGGAGTTCAATCACACTCTCTCAATACGTCGTCTCCCGGGAGCAGAGCATCATTCAGACTAAAATCGTCCTGCTCATCGGCCTTTTGGCTTTCTCGCGGCAAGTTCATCATCTTGGATTCAAAGAGGCGACACCCAACGAACTGTTGGGGTTGGCCGCCTACGAACCGGGCGAGCGATCAGGCGCGTGGATCAAGCACCGCACGAACCGGGAGCAGGAGTTCGTCATTGGCGGTTACATTCCCGGTGCGCACGGGTTCGATGCGTTGCTCGTGGGCGTTTACGAAAACAAACAGCTCATCTTTGTCGCGAAGGTGAAGGACGGCTTTGTGCCGAGGATTCGGGACGAAATCTTCCCGGCTCTCAAAAGCTGAGAGTTGTCCACTGCCCGTTCAAAAACCTGCCCGAGAAAAGGGCCTCGCGGTGGGGCGAGTCGCTGACCGCGGAGAAAGATGAAGGAATGCCGCTGGGTCACACCGAAGCTGGTCTGCCAGGTCGCGTTCGTCGAATGGACTGATGCCGGACACCTGCGGCATTGCACCTTCGTCGCCATGCGCGATGATAAAAAGCCTGCGGAGGTGGTTCGCGAAACTTGAGCCTTACCGAGCTGGAGACTCAAAGGCGGCATTCTCTTTCAATGAATATCGAAACACGAAGCGAAGACGTAAGAAGAACCACCACCGCATTCCTATAAGATGACGATCGCCTCCGATCTCTTGCAACGACATTTCCAGACACTCGTCGAGGACAACGCGCAATGGCAGACGCTGATCGCCGATGATCTCGTATGGGAACTTCCCTACGCGCCCGCCATCGGCCATCCGGCGCGGCTATCGGGGCGGGCGGAAGTGGTGCGTCACGTAACATGGTTCCTGGAGGCGGTGGAGAATTTCCGCTTCTACGACCTCAAGGTGTATGCCTTCAGCGATCCGGAAGCGGCAGTCGCCGAAGTCAAGGCAGAGGGGCTTATCAAACCTACGGGCCGTATCTATCGCCAGGACTATGTGCTGTTCCTCCGTGCGGCGGGCGACAAGATCGCGTTCCTGCGCGAATATTTCGATCCCGTGCGTGCAGCTAAAGCGCTGGATACGCCGATTCTTGGTCTTGAATCCTGACTTCAAACTGCGAGGAACCGGTCGGCGCGACGAAGCCTTTCGAATGGCCATCTCCTGCACACGCCGTCAATGGAAGAAAAACGCCCACTGCGCCGGGCAGCCTGATGATCCATCATTTCTGGTCGCTCAAAATGCTGGCTGTCATGGCGGTCGCTTTCCTACTGTCGTCTGGGTGGCCACCGCTCCGCGCAGCCAGCGTGAGGCCACTTTCCAGGCAGTCCAAGCGCCGCCGCGCGGTTATTCGATGGTCCGGGGTCTTGTTCCACCTCTGCATCTTTGCTTTCAGCCTTCGGCACACAAGCGAAGACGTTGCTGCAACGGCGGGGCTCGTGCTTAGCTTCCCGCCATCTTCTTCAGGTCGAACATGGCCTTGACGGTGCCGCCAAGAGTTCCTCCCTTTGTCTGCTCCTTATACTCGTGCTCGATTTTCCCGAAGTTAAACGAAACCTGATCGGTAGGGTTAACGCTGCCGCTGCTCCCCCGGTTTGGAAAGACGAAATCAGAAGATCGTAGAACGAGACCTTCATATACTCTTGCTGATCTTTCCCGCTTTGCGGGCCGTCAACACCGCCGAGGGAATGTGCTGGCCGGTGGCGCAGGCGAGCATCAACTTTGGACTGGCCACGCCGTGAAACACCGTGAAATGGAAGTCTTGCATGTTCACTTTGCCGGCGCCGCCACCACCGCCCTGGGCAAAACTGCCACTCTGCGTGGCACCCCAGGAGAAGGACTGGATTTCGATTTCGCCGCCGTGTTTCGATATCTTGGCTTTCGCCTTTAATTCCGTCAATTTTCAGGAAGTAATCAACATCTGACATATTATGTTATATTTGTTTTCCGAACGTCGGTGCCGGCCGTTCGAATGTGTTACCACTTTGCGATAGCACCGCATCGCGAAGAACCAGGGGATGAAGGCCATTGCTATATTGGCATGCGAAAGAAGTAAATCGCAAAGAGGATCTGGCTCTCGACAGGGCTCAGAGCAATCGGTGCTACAGGTCTTCCTATGAGAGCGGCCTGCTTCAGCTCGGCTCGCTGTCGGAGCATTACGACCCGGCCAGAACAATTGTCACACCAAGTGATGCTTCGGCGACCGAAGACCCTGTCGTCACGTCTTTGCAGGCTTTCGCTAGCCTGTCTAGGGGGTTCTTGTATGTGTTTCCCCGATTCGATCGAAAAATAGGGTTGCAGGTATATCTAATCGCTGCTCCACTGCCAAATCGCTACTGAAACCCAAAATCGCATCACCCTTTGTAATCCCGTTTGTCCCTTCATCGACCCTGTCGCTTCCTGCATAAATAACTACGCGTGCGCTCTACGCCACTTGCAGAAAATAAAACGCTCCTTCTACGTTGCGCTTCGCGGAGAACTGATTCCAATGTCATTGATGTCCGGGATAATTGTTGTATGTTGTTGCGAGACGCCACGTTGACCGCAGTTTCGTGGCATCGCATAACCCTCGATATGGAAGAAAAGCGTCCACTGCGGAGACAATCCGTACCGTATCCTTGTCTCTGTGCTCCATCCCGTATGGAGCGAAGGTTCGCTGTGACGAAAACAGCGCTGGCGGAGCACCTCCATGATCTGTCGGGTCTCCCGACCGGCAATATGCACGCTGGAGACGAGCCTGCCGCGTAACAGATCGGCCAGAATCCGCGCATCGACCTTGTCGGTCTTGGATCTGCCCCGGCTGTGATCCGCGTCTTGGAAGGGATTGGCCAACAGGATGCGCTCGGAGGGCAATTTCCTCCAGAATCTCAAAAGCCAATGCCAGTTCATACTGGCTTCGAAAACCACGTGGCATCCAGCCCATCGTCGCACCGAGGTGCGGAAATCCTCCCGGGCGGGCGATCCGGTGACGGCCTCAGCTCCGGTGTTAGCCTCCCCCTGCGTATCGAGCACGCAATAGACGCTGTATATGCCTACTGAGATTTCTCATCAATCTGGCACGCCGCCTTTCGTGAATTTCGCGCCGACGCCCATGTGAAAGTCCGCGGTTGCGCGGCATCGTAAGTCAGGGCCGTTCATGACGTAATCCATGCAGAAATAGGCTGGTTTGCAGATCGGACTCGAGATCCGCAGCCTGCCGAAAAATCCACACGTCAAGATTCTGCAAAAGCGTCGCGGGTGGATCGCTCTCGCCGCTGAGCGCACAGCCTGAACCGGTCTGGAGAACCAGGAACTCACCATGCTGGCGCTCCACCTGCTGCAGATCTGCCTTGTCTACATCAACACCCTGATGATCCAGCGTGTCCTGACCGAGCCCGATTGGACGCAACGCATGCTGCCAGATGATCTACGTGCACTGACGCCGCTCATTTACGCTCACGTGACTCCCTACGGGACTTTTCGGCTCGACATGAACCAACGGTTGGCGATCGAGCAAGATGCCATTGCTGCCTGACTTCCACATTCGGCGCTACTTTGCCCCTGGTGACACGAATGTTTTTACTGGGCCAAATACAATGGAAGCCACCCAGGCGTTCGTGTAAGTTTTGATAGGCATTGTGCGACAATTGAAACAAACGCGGTGAAGGCGAGCGAGTCCCTTCAGAACGATCAATCGACTGCGACTGAGAAGGCGCTTCGGCTTGCTTTCGATACAACACCTGCATTTATCCATACACGCGCGGCCCGATGGTTATTTCGATTACTTCAACCGTCGCTGGTTGGATTCCGATTCGAAGAATTGTTCCAGCGGATTCATCCCGATGACCAACCCAAGTTGAAAGAACTGATGGAGAGGATGGTCCGTGAAAAGATAGAGTTCGAAACGGACTACCGACTCGTGCATCCCGGCGGCGCCGTCAGGGACATTCACAGCACTGGTCATCCTGTTCTCAGCCCGTCAGGCGATCTCATCGAATTCATGGGGACTGTGATCGACGTCACTGACGCGCAAGCGGGCGGGAGGAGGAGCTGCGCAGTTTCTGGTTGCCTATACCTTCTCTAGAGTGCTTGACACCGCCGGCGATAGTCTGGCTCTGCTGCGTTGGAGTTTTGATCTTGTGATGGAGCTTTGGAGTTAAAGCTGGAAACACTTCGTCAGGATGGGGAGTTCATCCTGTATCGGGGCCGGCATCGGCGCCAGACCGACGCGACTCCACCGCCTATTCTCGTCCTGACGCCGGCGATGGAACACCCTGCGCCGGGCTGCCTGAGGAGAATGGAGCACGAATTCTCCTTGAAGGCTGAGCTAGATCCGGCATGGGCCGTGCGGCCTCTCTGCCCTAACACAAGAGCAGGATCGCAGTTTCCTGCTGCTCGATGACCCTGGCGCAGAGCCACTCGATTTACTCCTTGAAGAGCCGATGGAACTCGGACAGCTTTTGCGCTTTGCAATTGGTCTTAGCGCGGCACTCGTGCAGTTACACGCACGTGGTCTGATCCATAAAGACATAAAGCCTGCAAATGTTTTAGTCAATCCCTCCACGGGCCAGGTCTGGCTAATGGGCTTTGGTATAGCTTCGCGGCTTCCGCGTGAGCGGCAGTCGCCTGAACCTCCCGAGTTCATCGCCGGAACGCTCGCCTACATGGCCCCGGAACAGACCGGGCGGATGAATCGCTCGATCGATTCGCGAAGCGACCTCTATGCCCTGGGTGTGACGCTGTACGAAATGCTGACCGGAAGTCTCCCCTTCACGGCTACCGATCCGATGGAATGGGTGCACTGCCACATTGCAAGGCAGCCGGTGCCGCCCGCCGAGCGGTTGAAGGGCATGCCGCGCCCGTGTCTCAGCAATCGTCATGAAGTTGCTCGCCAAGACTGCTGAGGAGCGCTACCAGACCGCCGCCGGCCTGAGAGAGATCTTCGCCGCTGCCTGGCTCAATGGGAGGCCGATCGCCGGATCGACGCGTTCCCGCTGGGCCAGCAGGACAGGCCAGACCGGCTTTTGATTCCCGAGAAACTCTACGGGCGAGAGCGCGAGATCGAGAAGTTGCTCGCCTCCTTCGACCGCGTCATCAAGGGCGGCACTCCGGAGTTGGTGCTCGTTGCAGGATATTCGGGCATTGGAAAATCCTCCGTCGTAAACGAGCTGCACAAGGTGCTCGTTCCGCCGCGAGGCCTGTTTGCATCGGGCAAGTTCGATCAGCATACAAGCGCGACATCCCCTATTCGACGCTCGCTCAGGCTTTCCAGAGCCTCACCCGGCGCCTTCTGGCGAAGAGCGAGGCCGACCTGGCGACCTGGCGCGCCGCGCTTCTCGAGGCGCTCGGCCCGAACGGACGGCTCATGATCGACCTCGTCCCGGAACTGAAGCTGATCATCGGAGACCAGCCGCCGGTTCCTGATCTCCTTCCCCAAGACGCGCGAAGGCGTTTTCAGCTGGTGTTCCGGCGGTTCATCGGCGTGTTCGCGCGGCCGGAACATCCGCTGGCGCTCTTCCTCGACGACTTGCAATGGCTCGACGCGGCGACGCTCGATCTGCTCGAGGATCTGCTGACTCCAGCGGGCGTGCAGCACTTGATGCTGATCGGCGCTTACCGGGACAACGAAGTCACTGCGGCCCATCCGCTGATGCGCAAGCTCGAAGCGATCCGGAGCGCGGGAGCGAACGTGCAGGAGATCACGCTTGCGCCTCTCGCCGTTGAAGACGTAACGACAGCTCATTGCGGATGCGCTTCGCTGCGAGCCGGAGCGCGCCGCCCGCTCGCGCAACTGGTGCATGAGAAGACGGCCGGCAATCCGTTCTTCCTGGTTCAGTTTCTTCACACGCTCGCCGAAGAAGGTTGGCTCGCGTTCGATCATGAGAAGGCACGATGGTCCTGGGACCTCAATCGCATCCATGCGAAGAGTACAGGGACAACGTCGTGGATCTGATGGTGGGCAGGTTGAACCGCCTGCCGCTCGACACGCAGAAGGCGCTGCAGCAACTCGCCTGCCTCGGGAACATCGCCCCTGTCCGGATGCTTTCCTTCATCCTCGGGAAATCGCCCGAGGAGGTCAGTGCGGATCTCTGGGACGCCGTTCGTCTGGAGCTGGTCGAGCACCTGGAAGGCTCCTACAAGTTCGTCCACGATCGCGTTCAGGAAGCCGCCTATTCGCTGATCCCGGAGGAGCTGCGCGACGAGGCGCACCTTCGAATAGGGAGACAGCTTGCGGCGCACATACCTCCCGAGAAGCGGGAGGAGGCGATCTTCGACATCGTCAATCAGCACAACCGCGGCGCGGCCTTGATCACCTCGCGAGACGAGCGCGAGCAGATGGCCGAGCTCAATCTGCTTGCGGGCAAGCGCGCCAAGGCCTCTACTGCATACGCCTCGGCGCTGAAGTATCTGGTCGCCGGTGCGGCACTGTTGCCGGAAGACTCCTGGGAGCGCCGGCACGCGCTGTTCTTCGAGCTGGAGCTGCACCGGGCAGAATGCGAATTCCTCACCGGCGCGCTCGGGGCCGCCGAGGAGCGGTTGAATCTGCTTTCAGCACGCGCCGCAAACACGGTCGAACGAGCGACTGTCGCGTGCCTGCGCCTGAATGTGTACACGACGCTCGATCAGAGCGAGCGTGCTGTCGAGGTGTGTCTCGACTATCTGGCGCACCTGGGAGTCGAATGGCTGCCGCATCCGACACAAGAGCAGGCGCTGGGCGAATACGAGCGGATCTGGTCCCTGCTCGACGGGCGCAATATCGAGGATTTGATCGAACTGCCGCTGATGAGCGAGCCGGCAATGCTCGGTACTCTGGATGTTCTGACCGAGGTCGTGACGCCGGCCTTGTTCACCGACCGCAATCTGCTTTCGCTGGTGATCTGCCGGATGGTCAATCTCAGTCTCGAGCACGGCAACAGCGACGGATCGTGTTTCGCTTATGTGTGGCTTGGCATGATCGCGGGACCGCACTTCGACAACTATGAGGCTGGTTTCCAGTTTGGCCGGCTTGGGTATGAGCTGGTCGAGAGGCGTGGACTGCATCGTTATCAGGCCCGGACATATATGTCCTTTGGCAATCTCGTCATGCCGTGGACGAGGCACGTCCGGACGGGCCGTGATCTGGTGCGTCGTGCGTTCGATGCCGCAAACAAGGCCGGTGACCTCACGTTTGCCGCCTACAGCCGCAATAACCTGAACACGAATCTTCTCGCGGCGGGAGATCCGCTGGCTGAAGCGCAACGTGAAGCCGAGCAAGGTCTCGACTTTGCACAGAAGGCGCGGTTCGGTCTCGTCATTGACATCATTACTGCGCAACTCGGACTGATCCGGATGCTTCGTGGTCTGACACCGACATTCGGATCTTTTGACGATGAGCAGTTCGATGAACGCCGCTTCGAAAGCCACCTGGCAAGTCAGCCGGATCTGGCTCTGCCCGAGTGCTGGTACTGGATTCGGAAGCTGCAGGCTCGCGTGCTGGCCGGGGACTATCGTTCGGCCATCGAGGCATCGTTGAAGGCTCAACCGCTGCTTTGGACGTCGCCATCCTTTTTGAGACGGCGGAATATGAATTCTACGGCGGGCTCGCCCGGGCCGCATTCTACAATTCTGCCCCTGTCGAAGAGCAGCCGCAGCATCTGGAGGCTCTGGCCGCCCATTACAGACAGCTCGAAATATGGGCGGAGAATTGCCCGGAAAATTTCGAGAACCGCGCCGCGCTGGTCGGCGCCGAGATCGCGCGCATCGAAGGCCGCGAGCTCGATGCGGAGCGCCTTTACGAACACGCGATCACGCTCAGCGCCGGGCAAACGGCTTTGTCCATAATGAGGCGCTCGCCAACGAACTCGCCGCGCGCTTCTACCTGGCGCGAGGCTTCGAGAAGATCGCGCATGCATATTTGCAAGATGCCAGGTATGGCTATCTTCGTTGGGGAGCGGACGGTAAGGTGCGGCAACTCGATCAGCTATATCCGCACCTCACGAAGGAAGAGTCGGTGCGCGGTCCGACCATTACGATTGAAGCGCCGGTCGAACGTCTTGATCTCGCGACCGTTATCAAAGTCTCGCAAGCAGTGTCAGGCGAGATCGTGCTGGAAAACTGATCGACACGCTCATGCGCACAGCGATTGAGCACGCGGGCGCTGCGCGGGGTCTGCTGATTCTCCCGCGAGGTGATGAGCTGCGGATAGAGGCGGAAGCCACGACCAGCGGTGACACTGTTACGGTCTGTCTGCGCGAAGCGAGACGTGGCCGCGACCGAGCTGCCAGAGTCGGTCCTCCACTATGTCGTGCGCACCCAGGAGAGCGTGATTCTGGACGATGCCTCAGCCCAGAACCCGTTCTCCGAGCGACTGCATACATCCGTCAGCATCACGCCCGTTCTATTCTCTGCTTGCCACTGCTCAAGCAGGCCAAACTGATCGGCGTGCTCTACCTGGAAAACAACCTGGCCCTCCACGTCTTCACGCCCGCCCGGATAGCGGTCCTCAAACTGCTCGCCTCGGAGGCGGCGATCTCGCTGGAAAATACCCGTCTGTATAGCGAGCTCACAGAACGGGAAGCGAGGATCCGGCGACTGGTGGAGGCCAACATCATCGGTATCGTCATCTGGAATCTCGAAGGTCGGATCATTGAGGCCAACGAAGCCTTTCTCCGCATGGTGGGATACGGCCGCGAAGATCTCGTGTCAGGTCGCGTGAGTTGGAGGGAGATAACGCCCGACAAATGGCGCGATGCCGACGAGCAGGCGTTGGCAGAGCTTGCCGCCACCGGCGTCTGCGAGCCTTTCGAGAAGGAATACATCCGCAAAGACGGCAGTCGCGTGCCGGTCCTGGTGGGCCCCGCATTGTTAGAGGGAGGGCGGGACGAAGGCGTCGCGTTCGTGCTCGATCTGACCGAGGCCAGCAAGCGGGCGGAAGAGAAGTCTGCGGCGGAGCGAGAAGCTTAGCTGGCGGAGGCGTGGACCTCACGCCAGTACGGGCAGCATTCGGGTGTGTTTGGACCTGACCGGAGAATTGGCCGGTCGGTACGCGAATTCTCGCAGCCTGAGCTATTTGAGCCGACGGTCGAGCCGAACGCTGGACTCCGGCCCTGCAGCGTAATTTCCTGGCTCGATCTCGACCTTGACCTTCGCTCCTCCAGATCGATGGAGACTTTCTCAGGCGAAAGAGGAGGAGTCCTCAAGGGGCGCCCTACGAGCACCGAAGCTCTGGTGCCCGATGGCGCGGTGGGACATTGCTTCGCTGGTGTCTGTGCCGCCGAAATCCGCTTAACGAATGAACGGGGGCAGCATAACACGATGGGTACAGCACGGCTACCGATATCGAAGATCGTAAGCGGGCTGAAGACAGGCTTCGGCACGAGAACGTCGGTGCTGCGTGAAGAGCTCGGTAAGACCTCGATGTTTGAAGAGGTGATCGGCACTTCGTCGGTCTTGCAGATGGTCCTGGCGCACGCAGCCAAGGTCGCCCCGACAGACTCAACCGTTTTGATCCTGGGCGAAACGGGCACCGGAAGGAACTGATCGCCCGCGCTATTCACAAACGGTCAAAGCGTTCAGAGCGCCCGTTCATCAGTCTGAATTGCGCGGCGGTTCCTTCTTCGCTCATCATGTCGGAGTTGTTTGGTCACGAAAAAGGAGCGTTTACTGGAGCACTTCAAAGACGGCTCGGTCGATTCGAATTGGCCGAAGGCGGCACGCTTTTTCTCGACGAAGTAGGAGATCTGCCGCTGGAGACGCAAATCGCATTGCTGCGCGTTTTGCAGGAACGCGAGTTTGAACGCGTCGGCGGCACGGAAGTTCTGCGCGCTGATGTCCGCGTAATCGCAGCGACGAATCGTGATTTGCAGGCGGCGGTCGCGGACGGAGCCTTTCGCAGTGATCTTTACTACCGGCTCAACGTTTTTCCCATCAAACTGCCGCCTTTGCGTGAACGGAAAGAGGACGTTCCACTGCTCGTGAATTACTTTGTCGATCTTTACGGGAAGAGAGCGGGAAAAAAGATCGAGCATATTCAAAAGAAGGCTCTCGAAGCGCTGCAAGAGTATTCATGGCCAGGCAACGTCCGCGAACTGCAAAACGTGATCGAACGCTCGCTCATCATTGCGGAAACGAACGAATTTTCGATCGACGAGAGTTGGGTAGCGAACGAACCGCAACCGCCGACTCCCGCGACCGATCGGACGTTGACTGAACGGACACGCATCGAAGCAGCGCTTGCGCAAAGTAATGGCAAGGTCGCTGGAGCACACGGCGCCGCGGTCAAGCTTGGCATGCCAGCCTCAACTCTCGAATCCAAAATTCGCTCTCTAGGAATTAACAAATTCCAGTTCAAGGGAGTTTAGCCGTCGGAACGGCAGCGGTCAGTGCCGTGTCTGCGCGAATTCGCGAAGAATTCGCGAAATTTTTTCGTCCTTACGCCCGCCGCAAGCACCGTCACTCCATTTTCTTCTCTGATCAGTTGCTCAGAACCCCCTGGCATTCGATCTGCTAAACCCTGGTCAACGAAAGGAGTCTCACCAATGCCATGCTCGGTTCACACCGTATTTACAGATCACGATCCAGCGCGAAAGAAGTGCAACGCGACCGCTCGGTTCCACCGAAAGCCCGCATGGCACGGAGTAACCAACTTATGAGCGCAACTGAAGTCATCCTCGCCGAACTCTCGGAGATCGAAAAAATCATTGCCAACGAGGCCCGGCTCGCAAGCGAGCGAGTCGGCTATCCGGTCGACCCACATAGCCCGGAAATCCAGGCTCGGGTAGCTGAAATCATTCTTTCTGGAACCGGAGAGTATCTCCGCAACCTCGTCACAGCGGCGATACCAAGTTTATGAAATCGATACGCGGAACATTGCAGGAAGGAGGAGCTGGGTTTCAAACGACGCACTGGACTCTGGTTTTGCGCGCTCGACAGTCTGATCCAACAGAAACAGCAAGAAAAGCGCTTTCCAATTTCTGCGAAGCGTATTGGCCACCCCTTTATGCCTTTGTGCGACGTCAGGGGTCACGCTTCTGCCGAAGCGCAGGATCTTGTCCAAGGTTTCTTTGCCCATCTGCTTGAACAAAATACGTTGAGTCGCGCAGATCAGGAGAAAGGCCGGCTACGTACGTTTCTGCTCGGCTCACTGCAGAATTTTCTGTTCAACGAGCATCGATCGGGCTCGCGCGCTCAAAAGAGGCGGCGGTCATCGAATCGTCTCGATCGACGAGCATCTGCCCGAAGCCGAAGCGTCAATGATGGCCACTCCTCACCTCAGCGATTCGCGCTCTTATGATCTGCTCTGGGCTTCGAATATCGTGAAGCGCGCCTGGCAACACTTGCAAAATGCATTTGAAGAGGAAGGGAAAGCGGAGTGGCTTGAAGTGTTAAGGCCGTTCGTTGCCGGCGGCGGACGGACGCCACCAAATCAAGAAGAAGCGGCGGAGAGACTTGGAGTTCCGCATCGCGACGCTGCGTACCTGGCTTTCGCGTCTGCGTCAGCGTTATCGCGAAGCCCTGAGGAGGAAGTGGCGAGCACAGTTTCTGATCCAGCCGAGGTCGATCAAGAGCTTCACTATCTCTATCAAATCCTGATGACATGAGCATTTGCCTCGAAGTCGCGGAACGCGAGCCCGCAGTCGCCGGAACGTGCGGAACCTGCGGACGACCGCTCACGCAAGTAGGTCTAAAAGGTGAATGCCTTCGTTGTCTCGTTAGTCTTGGTTTTCTAGGCGACAGCCAACAACCGGAGGAATCCGAGACTCCCCGACGGTTGACACCTGGACCGTTGAAGTTACGATCACTTTGAAGTGGAAGTCGGCGCGGACGGCTTTCCGATTGAGCTCGGCGCCGGAGCGATGGCGATAACTTATCGCGCGCGCGACACCGTGTTGAATTCCGTCGTCGCCGCTTAAAGTAATCGACCGAAGCGCGGCGCAAGATCCCCGAGCGCGCTCGCGTTTCTTGCGGGAAGCGCGTGCCGCCGCGCAAATTCGCCATCCGAATGTCGCGCGCGTCAGTCACTACGGTGAACAAGACGGTGAGTGTTTCTATGTCATGGAGTTGGTCGAAGGCGAAACGCTCGAAACGCGGGTCCGCCGCGATGGACCAATGCCGCTCGCGCTGGCACTCGAAGTGATGGAGCAAGCCGCGCGCGCCTTGGCTGCGGCGGAAGCGCGTGGTGTCGTGCATCGCGACATCAAGCCATCCAATATCATGCTCGAGTTTGACGCGGCCGGCGCGCTCGTAGTCAAAGTGATTGATTACGGCGTCGCTAAAGTCCTGGCCCCTGAAGCGGAACGCGGCGCCGAGCAAACCCAAACGGGCTTCATTGGCACGCCTGCCTTTGCCAGCCCGGAGCAATTCCCCAGCATTGGACAAACACGGATCGACACGCGCTCCGATATCTACTCCCTTGGCGTTACCTTTTGGTATCTGCTCTGTGGTCGTGTCCCTTTCGTTGGCCGCACGCTTGAAGACATTCACGCGAGACAAGCAGAGCCGATACCCGTTGAACAGCTGAAGGGTCTCGACATCCCGAGCCGGCTGTCTTGCCCTGCTCAAGTCGATGCTGGCCCCGGATCCGAAAGATCGCCCGCAATCTGCGCGCGAACTACGGTCTGCGGTCCACCGCTGCTACGCACAATTCAGCGCCGAAGCACGTGGGCGTCGGAATCGAGCCGCACTAGCGGCGGCAGGCACGGCGTTAGTCGTCGCCGCGATTGCATCGGGAGCTTGGTTACATCAAAGCGCGCAAGCTTCTGCGGCGATGGAGCGGTCGATCGCGGTTTTGCCTTTCGAAAATCTTAGCCCCAATGGCAGGGATTTCTCTTCTGGATCAGGCGGTGAACCGCGTTTCCTATGTCTCTGCACCTAAAGGACAGGTGCAGGAAGACCTCCGATTTTCTGAAATGTCGTCTCTCGAAAGCTTGAAAAAGATATGATGACTAATCGTCCTGACTATGAAAGCGACCACGGTGATTGACATGTCGTCCAACGACTTGTTGATGAGGCATCATGTGACCTGTTGCGGTACCGGACGGCCTCGCCGCATGCCCTGGCAGAATCACAACCCGTATGCAAGTAAATACTAGCGACATCGTCACAATTGAGCGGATGCCGGGCGAATGGGTCGTCGTGTGTCCTGTCAATGCGCACCTGGCCGCCATCCGTACGTCGCTCAGATCCGGCAGCCATCAGGTGGCGTAGTCCGCGATTCACACCTGAGATTAGCCGCTGCGCTTAGTGCGCTCGGCGGGATTACCAAGAAACACATGTTAACGCCACAACACATGATAGTTCTAGCACAGCACGCAGATTGACGTTGGCGGTTTCGCTTCCGCCCGACTACCGCAATCGGACTCTCGCACGAAATTGTCATGCCATCGTAATCTACGCGAATTGTGAAAACCGCGTCGTTACACCTAAGACCATGAAACTTAGAATCCTTCTGGCCTCCCGAATAAGCAAGCGCCTCGCGCGTGAGGCGCGTTCCTACCGTCGCGCCTTGCGCGATCATCTGCGCAAAGAAACCGCGCAAATTCGCAAGCTCGAAATCCGCTCACGCGGCTTGCGCCTCTACGCCGCTTGGGCGTCGGGAGTCTCGAACGTCATTCAGACCCGCCCTGAGGACTGGCCTCAAGGCGACGCTAGCCGAGGCAGCCGGAGATATCAATTCAAGAACACGCTGCTGCTTAACCGGCGATCTCATGTCCTCTAAAATCCAGACCTACGCCGAACTGCAGCGAATGATTCGCAAAGCTCTACGCGAGCAACATCCAGAGTGGATCGACGCCGATGGAAAGTGCACTCTCTGCGATGTCTACGAAGCGCGCTTTGCGAAACTCCTCCGTCATCTTCGCGCAACGTTCGGCTGGCGCGAAGATCGCCGGGCGAGGGCCTGTCCGCGCAGAAACCCTACGACGTCGGTCTCAATTTTACTCGCACCCAGTTCTCGACGGTTGCCGGGCAGGGGAACCCAGACCGATGAGCAGCACGAATGTAGAGCCCAGCGGGACGAGGGTTCGTGCGTTTGGTAGGCTCCGCGGTTGTCAGAACTTCGTGCCGAAAGAAATTTCACGTCATGTGAAATGTCGATCTTCAAACGCTTGAGAAGATTAGCATGAAGACAAATTCACCCGCTGACCACTTCTCTGGGTTGCTTGTGGCTTGGGCGTCTCGAGTCCGTTGCTCGCTGTTCTCTGCGTTTCCTGTCTTAGCGACTTTCTACCGGTGACCTGAGGAAGCCATGAGCATAACGCCAATCATGTTCGTCTTGATCGCAAAGCTTCGAAGATCGAGCTTACAGAAAATAGGGTCGGGCAACGACATGAGACGAAGTGCTTCCCATCGTTTACCTCGCCAGACACGGCGAAACTGCGTTGGACGATCTCAGGCCAGCACACGAGCTTTACCGACCTGACGCTGACAGAACGTGGCGAACGCAATGCGCGCCGCCTCGAGAAACGGTTGCGTGGAGCGAGTTTCGCCAAGGTTTTCACGAGCCCGTTGCAGCGTGCCAGGCGCACGTGTGAGCTGGCCGGCTTTGGAAGTGTCGCTCAGATCGACCCGGATTTGGTCGAATGGAACTATGGCGAGTGAGGGTCGTATGACTGCTGACATCCACAAGGAGCGCCCCGATTGGCAAGTGTTTCGCGACGGCTGCCCGGGCGGGAATCACCGAGCCAGGTCGGCGCGCGGGCGGACCGCCGCGATCAAACGTCTACGCGCGGTCGAAGGTAATGTGCTGCTTTTTCCAGCGGTCACTTCCTGCGAGTGCTCGCCGCTCGCTGGCTCGGCTTGGAGCCGGGCGCCGGCAAATTCTTCGCTTTTGAGCACAGCGAGCCTGAGTGCATTGAGCTATGAACACAACCTTTCTCAGCCAGCAATTCGGCTGTGGGATGACGATCGCCATGTCGGCGTTAACATCAGGCAGCGATCACTGCGAAATGGACACCCCTGCCGAATATGCAGGCGACATCTGGAATGCAAAGGCGTGTCCTATTTCGTAGTGACCAGTGGTGGAACGGAGGATCGAGACACATGCCAGTTTTCCCACTGCTTGCCGGCAAACCAGCTCCAAGAGTTGCTGGCCGATCTGAATCGGCTTCTGACCGCGAATACTATGAGCGCCGCCGCGACCTGGGGGCAACCGAAGACGAGCTGGTTACTGGCACTACGTCGAGACAGTCTGAGGAACCTCGCCGTCGACATGGGACGCCATCCGCGCGGCGCGCGATCTAAAGCCGGGCGTCAGACGCCACTCAGGCGGCGACGGCCGAGCCGCGGCTACGGCAGCCAATCAACTGGTCCACCTGGGCAACGGATGATTGACCGTGTGGTGCACAAGCTCGGCCGCTCGCTTTGCGAGGTGCCGGTAGGCTTCAAGTGGTTTGTGTCGGGTTTGTTCGATGGTTCGCTCTGCTTTGGCGGCGAAGAAAGCGCGGGAGCCAGCTTTCTCCGGAACGACGGCACCGTTTGGACGACCGACAAGGATGGCCCGATCATGGACTTACTGGCAGCCGAGATCACCGCGCGCACCGGCAAAGATCCGGGCGAGTTATACCAAGAACTAACAACCGATTTCGGTACGCCATATTACACGCGCATCGATGCGCCCGCGACGCCAGAGCAAAAGGCGCGGCTGCAAGAGTTATCGCCGCAAGCGGTTGCCACCGACACGCTCGCGGGAGAGCCAATCACCGCGAAACTGACATCCGCCCCAGGTAACGGCGCGCCGATCGGCGGCCTCAAAGTCGTGACCGACAACGGCTGGTTCGCGGCCCGGCCTTCGGGCACCGAGAACATCTACAAGATCTATGCGGAGAGCTTTAAGGATCAAAATCATTTGGTCGCGATCGTGGAGGAAGCGCAAGAAATTGTGACCGACGCGCTCGGATCGCCTGCTCCGGCTCTTCGGGAACAGGAGGTGCACGGATGAGCAACGACACGCGGCCGAGTCTTCCCCCGTTTCCATCCGGTTACCGTGGTTCCGGCTTGCTTCTCCACGTCACATCTTTGCCTACGCCCTACGGCATTGGCGACGTGGGACCAGCTGCGATCGCGTGGATCGATCAACTGTCCGATGCAGGACAAAGTTGGTGGCAGGCGTTACCCTTGGGTCCGACCGGTTACGGCAACTCACCTTATCAGGCGCTGTCGTCCTTTGCCGGCAATGGCCTTCTCGTCAGCCCGGACTGGCTGATCGAGGATGGCTTGTTAACCCGCGACGACTGCGCGGCGCCCTTATCCTCTCCATTCGCTGTCGATTACAACGCCATCATCCCGTTCAAACACCATTTGCTCGAGAAAGCCTGGATCAATTTTACGAAAACGGGATCGAAGGAGTTACGAGTTGCTTTCGAAAAGTTCTGCCACGAGCAGGCGCATTGGTTGGAAGATTATGTCCTCTTTCGAGCGCTGAAAGCAATACGTAACC
>ERZ1370068.260-contig-10234_pt1 | contig 27928 bp, 50 predicted proteins | sample MGYA00561227_ERZ1370068 | MGnify/ENA primary metagenome ERZ1370068 (study PRJEB38410, sample SAMEA6850437) | metagenome | study: Metagenomic assessment of the ecological functions of the soil: analysis of the soil microbiota associated with the...
TTACGTATTGCTGACCGGACGCCGCGCTCAGCGAACTCGCGGCGCGATCCACGGCCTCGAGACTTCGCATTCCTCGTCCTCACGCGCGCATGGCGCGCGTGAAGCGACGTCAGCGCCTGCCAGCCCGCCGCGACCGCGCCTTCCTGCCAGTCGGGCTCCGAGTAGGGCGCCGCCGGCGGCCGAACCGATGAGGATGCGGTTGTCGACTTTCGACAGCTGCGCACGCCGCGCGGCCGTCGCGCCGTTGGCGATAGCCGCCCTCGCTGTACTTCACCCTCCGCCACCAGACCGCGTACGCTCTCGAACTCCTGCCGGATCTGCGGATGGACCTTGCTCGCGTGCGTCAGCACGTGCTCGACGCGCGCCTTGACCGGCTGGTCGAGCAGGTCGCCGACCGCGACGTTCGCGTACAGACCCAGCAGCACGCCCTTGCGTGAGAAAAGATCGCTGCGACGGATACGAGAACTCGCCGAGCGGCAGGTTCGAGTAGAGGTGCCCGCCGAAGATCTGATCGTCCTCCTCCCAGAACCGGCGCTTCATCGCCAGCCCCATCTTCGCGCTGTTGCTGTAGGTGGTCGCGCGCACGGCCTCCATCATCTCCGGGCGAGAGGTTGACGTCCACGCCGGCCAGCACCGACAGCGGCATGCAGACGACGACGTAGTCCGCGGTGACTCGGTCTTTCTGCCGCTCTTCGTATCGAGATAGACCACCTTCACGTCCGACTCGCCCTGGTGCACGGACTGCACCTCGGCGTTGAACGTGATGCGGGTTGCGGCCGATCGACGCGCTGAAAGGCCCTGGGAAATCTGGTCCATGCCCGCCGACCGGATGAAACATCGGCGCCGCCGTGGTGCCGTCGCGTCGCCGGAACCGATCGCAGCCGATTGCCGAAGCCGGCCCGCAGCAGGTCCGCCGAGCGCGTACGGATCGCCGGGTCCGCGGTTCGCGAAGGCCTTGTAGCGGCGGTCGGACGCATCGAGGTAGCCCTGCCCGACACGAGATAGCCGTGACGAGCCGCTGCGTGGTCGTCGGCCGTCGAGCGGCAGATCGAGCTGGCGCTGATCGATCGCCTTGACGAGCAGTTCGTTGGTGTGGCCGATCATGTCGGCCTTGACCTCGCGCAGCCGCACGCGTGTATTCGACAACGCTGCCGGCGGCGTTCGCCTTCGTAATAGAAATACGAGGCGTCGGACTCGTTGACGAACATCTGCAGCGGACACGCCGAGCTCCTTGCAGTAGTTCAGCACGCCCGTGTGCGTGTAGGGAATCCGCCACGGGCCGACGTTCACGTGCAGGCCTTCGTCGAACGCAGCAGACCTGACGCTCGCCGTTGATCTCGGTGTGCTCCGTGACCCGCGGCGCACCGTCCAGTGCCATGCCCGCCGACGCGGTCGCGCGCCTCGAGGATCCGGAAGTCGTAACCGAGTTTGCTCGAGCTCGTAGCCGACGACGAGGCCGGAGACGACCGGCGCCGAGGACGCAGGACCTTCGCCGCGCGCGGACGGCCGGTGAGCGCGGGCCGCGCGCCCGCCTGGCCGGCCATCGCGTCCCACGACGTCATCGCGCTCATGACGAGCGACGATCCCGCCGACAGCGCCAAGTTGTCCGAGAAACCGTCGTCGTGTCAGCGAACCTGTTGAACCCAGTGAACCCACTGAACCCACTGAACGGGACCTACTGAACCCACTGAACCCACTGAACCTCTTGAACCCAACTACGGAGCAATCGGCTCGATGCGAGTCAGCGTGTTGCCGTGCTGGTCGCCCAGCCAGAGGCTGGAGAGCGCGCCGGACTTCTGCACCTCCACGTGACGCACGTTGGTGTGGCGCGGCAGCAGATACTCGGTGAACTCGCCGGTCGCGACGTATTCAGCCGCACGGCGCGGTCGTTGTCCATGCCGGCGGTCCACGCGTACGTCCGGTCGTCGAACTGCGCGTCATAGCGGCCGCGTCCACTCGGTCGGCATCGTCCACTCGGTGAACTTCAGCGTCTTCGTGTCGAACATCGCGAGGCGGTTGCCGTTGAACACGCCGCACCAGATGCGCTCCTGCGAATCCATGTGCCCGCGCCGGCAGCCCGCGCCCTTGGTGGGGAAGTCGTACCACGTCGTCTGCAGCGTCTTCGCGTCGGTCTTCCACAACTTGTCGTTGGTCATCTGCATGCCCCACGACGTTGTTCTGCGAGTCGGCAATCACGTCGTAGGCGCGCGCCGAGGGGCTGCCCTTCGGATACGTGACGGGCGTCCACTTGTTCTTCGCGAGATCCACGCGCCACGTGCCGCCCGACTCGCCGGTATCGAACGCGATGTTGAACCAGAGCTGGCCGTCCACATCCATGTGCGCCGGATCGATCATCGTCAGGTGCGCGTCGCCCCAGCGTTGCTTCCGGCGTGGGAAGCTGGAACGTCTCCATCTTGCCGGTCTTCGGATCGAGCCGCGCGATTTGGAGCTGCGACATGTTGCCGTAGTAGACGCGCCCCTGCTTGTCGAGATCGATCTGCAGGCCGCCTTGCGCGATTTGTCCCGGGCGGCGGAGCGGCGGCGAGTACTCGACCACCTTGCCTGTCTTCACATCGAGCTTGCCGAAATACTGCGAGTTGAAATCGGAATACCACGCGTTGCCGTCCGCGTCGAAGGCGACGTCGTGCGGCGAGGCGTCGGGGCGCGGCAGGTCATACACCGTGTAGATCACCTGCGTGGCCTTCCCTTTGGGCCGCGGCAGCGTCTTCAGCGGGAACTGGAAGCGTGTCGGTCGCGCTCAGGTTGATCGAGCTGAGATATCGGCCCAGCGGTCGTCGGCTCGGTGATCGTCGGCAGCGGTCCTTCCTGCGGACGGTAACCACGGATGCATCGGCGACGAGTTGTTCGTGTGCCGCGGCATGCGCGCGGCGACGATCGACATCTCGAGCGGGATCGAACCGTGAGAAGAACGCGCGCTGCAGCGAGTGGCAGTTGACGCATCCGCCGAGCGACGCCTTCTGCGCCTGCGTTCCCGGCGCGCTCATGATCAGCTCAGCGTTGGTCATCTGCTCAGCGATCTTGATCGGGCGCGTGATCTTCGTCAGCGGCAGATCGAGCCGCGTGCGGTTCGCCCTTCAGATCGACCGAGGTCGCGGGCAGCTCGTAGCCGACGGCGCGGATGCTCATCGCGTAGTGGCCCGGTTCCATCCGGTCGCGCGGGAAGCTGTACTGACCCTGCGCGTTGCTGACGACCCAGGTGCTGATCGTCGAGCCGTCGCGCTTCGGCGCCGATGAGCACGCCTTCCATCGGGCCGTCGGCCTGCGAGGTCACGGTGCCTGTAAGCGCCGAAGCGGAGGTCGTCGCGTCCGCGAGGGATGACCCTGGCGAACGCGATGCCAAGCAGGGCCGTTCCGACGAGAAACGCTGCGAGACAACTTCGCCATCCTCATGTCGAGTCTCCTTCGGCGGTAAGACATCGGTCTCCGACCGGCGTAGTTCGTGCCGCAAGCATGCGTCCTTCTGACCTCGTTCGCGTAACGCTTTGTGGTGGCCCGCGCGGACCTGATGATCCGCCATCTTTCGCGTCGACCAGACTGGGGTTCCGGATGAACAGGGCGAAGCGATCGGGAACCGCAGGTATCGTGATGCTGCTGGCGTCATTGGCCGCCCGGCCGGCTGTTGGCCCAGGAGAACTCGCCTGTCGACCTGACCGGCACGTGGCGCTGGATCAATCACGAAGACGAGCGCGATCGCAATCCCGGCGCGTTTCCGGGCGACTACCGCGGCCTTCCGTTGAACGATGCCGCCCGCATGCGCGCGGACACCTACGACGAAGAGGTCAACTCGACGTCCTCGTCCTGCTGCAGTGCCGGCCGCGGACGCCGGGATATCAGCCGAAGGGGCTCGACCCGATGCGGATCGACAAGGTCGTCGATCCGCTGACCCGTCAACTCGTCGGCTACCGCATCTCGATGCGAAGACGGCCGGCGAGCGCGTCGATCTGGCTCGACGGCCGCCCGTCGCCCTCGCCATACGCGCTGCACTCATGGGATGGCTTCTCCACCGGGAAGTTCCGCGGCGACACGCTCGAGATCACCACGACGCACCTCAAGGAGAGCTACGTCCGCCGCAACGGCGTCGCCACCAGCTTCCGCGCGACCGTGATCGAACACATGTCGCTGGAGGAACCGCACTCGGAGGTGACGTTCACGGTCATCGATCCGGATTATCTGACAGAGCCGCTCGTGCGCAGCGCGACACGTATATGCGCGCGCCCACGCTGCAGCTGCCGCCGTATCCGTGTCAGCCGGAGGACAATCAGCCCGGTGAGAAGTACCGCGTTCCGCATTACCTGCCGGGCGAGAATCCGTATCTCACCGAGTCGGGCTTCAAGTACAAGACGCCACAGGAGGGCGTGCGAGGCGGCGCCGACACGCTCTATCCGGAATGGCGCGCGCGCGGCGCGACGCTGGCGCCGCCGGCGACGCAATCCGACGATCAAACCCGCCTACACCGACGCCTCGACGCGCATCGCCGAGCGCGCCGACGCGCTGCGGCCGCGCGCGCCGTACGTATGACAAGGTCGAAGCGTTGCATGTCGCCGGCAAACGTCTATCTGATCGCCGGCGCGGGCGCGCAACATCGTCGTCTCGGCCGGCGGAGACGGCGTCGTCATGGTCGATTCCGGCGCCGCGGCGGCAAGCGAGCAGGTGCTGGCGGCCGTGCGCCAGATTCATCAGGCGCTGCGGCCGCCGGAGACTGCCCGAGTCGGCGTCGCCCTTCGGCAACACGTGGCAGGCCACGCATGCGTTTCCGGAACCGATGATCCGGATGATCATCAACACCAGCAGCAATCCGGATCACGTCGGCGGCAACGCGAACATCCGGATGTCGCCGATGTTCCGTCTGCTCGGCTACCGGGATCCGTCGCTGAGCCTGCAGGTGCTCGCGCACGCCGCGGTGCAGAGCCGGATGGTCGAATCGAAAGCGCCGGACCTGCTCGTCCCGACCGACACATACTTGTCCGACACCTACACGCTGTACCGATTCTTCAACAACCAGGCGGTGCAGATCTTCCACATGCCCCGCGCGGTGACCGACGGCGACAGCGTCGTCTGGTTCCGCCGCTCGGACGCGATCGCGGCCGGCGACGTCTACAACAGCGACATCTATCCGCCGATCGACGTGGACAAAGGCGGCAGCATCAACGGGGAAATCGACGCGCTCAACAAGCTGATCGAGATGAGCGTCACCGAGTTCATGGCGCAGGGCGGGACGATGATCGTTCCGGGTCACGGATGGATCAGCGACGCCGCCGACGTCGGCTACTACCGCGACATGCTGATGGTCATCCGCGATCGCATCCAGGCGATGGTCGACAAGGGCATGACGCTCGCGCAGGTGAAGGCGGCGAAGCCGACGATGGATTACGACCCGGAATACGGCAGGGAACCGGGAGTGACGTCGCGCTTCGTCGAGGCCGTCTACCGCAGCCTCAAGGAGAAAAAGAAATGAAACGTGCGATCCTTCGCGCTCGTTGCGGCTCGTCGTCGCTGCTGTCGGGCGTGCCGGTTCACGCGCATCACTCCTTTGGCGGCACCTACGATGTGAGCAAGCACGATCACGATCAAGGGAAAGATGGTGCAGGTGACGCTGCGCGCGCCGCATTCGTTCCTATACGTCGAGGTCGAAGACGCCGACGGCTCCACGAAACAGTGGGTGATCGAGGGCGCGACGGCCGCGCAGTTCGCGCGGCAGGGCCTCGACAAGGACGCGTTCAAGATCGGAGATCCGGTGGAGGTCGTCGCCAACCCGTCGCGCAGTCCCAACAGCACGCACGCCCGCTTGATCAAGATCACGCGAACCACCGACGGCAAGTCGTGGGGCAGCAAGACCGGCGAAACCGTGGACTGAAGAAATTTACGAATTTACGAATTTACCAATTTACGAATTGACCAATTGAATTGACGAATTGCTTTCGTGTGATCGCGGTCGCTCTGGCGTGTCGCCGGTGGGGTCGCCTCGAGTGGTGCGGTCCGCTTCAGGCGGACCTCTGGTGCAGGCGCAGGGTCGCGGCGGCCAGGCTGCTCCGCCTCCGACCGCGAAGGCGAGTCGCGCCGATCGATCTCACCGGCTACTGGACTGCGGTCGTCACCGAGGACTGGCACGTTCGGATGCTCGATGCCGGCGAAAGGCGACTTCGGCAGCGGCGTCGCCGGCACGATCGAGAATCCCGGCGTCGGCTTCGTCGGCGCGCGGTCGCCAACCCGTCCGCGCAGGGGAACATCCCGTACAACACCGTCGGCCGCTCAGGCCGCGATGAAATGGGATCCTGCGAAAGACGAGGCCGAAGGCAATGCGTGCAAGGCGTACGGCGCGCCCGGCATCATGCGGTCTGCCGACGCACCTGCACATCACCTGGCAGGACGAGAACACGCTGAAGGTGGAGGCGGACTACGGCACGCAGACACGCCTGTTCCACTTCGGCCCGCCGCAGGACCAGGGACGCCTCGACTACAGCAACGCGACGTTCTTTCCGCCGCGAACGCCGAGAGCTGGAGCCGCCGGCCGGAGTGGAGCCGAGCGGGCAAGGCTATTCGATCGCCTCGTGGACATATCGTGGCCGGAAGCGGAAACGTTCGAGCGCGGCGGCAGCCTGAAAGTCGTGACGACCCGCCTGAAGCCGGGCTACTACTGGAAAAACGGAATGCCGCTACACGGCCAACGCGGCGCTCACCGAATACTTCCGCGTCATGGAGCTGCCCGATCGCAGCCAGTGGATCCGATTTACGCAGATCGTCGAAGACCCGGACTACTCACACAGCCCTGGATCGTCAATTACGCCTTCAAAAAACTACCGGACGGCTCGAAATGGAACCCCACGCCCTGTTCGGTAAAGTAACCACGCTCTGGTCAACGGACCTCGTGATACCTTCCTCGTTCCCATGAACGGGATCGGTGGACCTGTCCGGGCAATATCCCTCGTTCTCTGGCTTGCCGGCGTCGCCACCGCGTCCCCGGCGTTCGCTCAAGGTCCGTCGTCTCGTCGAGGGTCCGCCGCCCCCCGTGGCTCCCGAGGTCGTGTCACGGGACGCGCAGGGGCGTGTCACCGTGCGGGCTGTCCGTCTCACCGAGCCACTCGTCCTCGATGGCCTTCTGCAAGATGAGATCTACCGTCAGGTTCCCGCGATCGGCGATTTCGTGCAGCAGGAGCCGCACGAGGGAGAGCCGGCGACCGAGAGAACCGAGGTCTGGATCTTCTTCGACGCCACCACCGTCTACTTCGCGGTGCACTGTCTCGACGATCAGCCGGAGCGGATCATCGCCAACGAGATGCGCCGGGACAGCAACAACATCTTTCAGAACGACAACGTCCAGCTCGTCATCGACACGTTCTACGATCGCCGCAGTGGTGTGCTCTTTCAAACCAATGCGCTTGGCGCGCTCAGCGATCAGGAAGTGTCCGACGAACGCAACTTCAACAGGGACTGGAATGCCGTCTGGGACGTCAAGGCCGCGAGGACCGAGGACGGCTGGAGCGCCGAGTTCGCCATCCCTTGAAGTCACTCCGCTACAGAGCGAGCGGACCGCAGACCTGGGGCTTCAACATTCAACGCCGCATCCCATGGAAGAACGAACGATCGTATCTCTCCGGCGTCCCGGCCTCGTACGGCGGTCGCGGCATCTACAAGCTGTCGTCCGCCGCCACGATCGTCGGCCTCGAGGTCCCGCCGCAGGGCCGCAATCTCGAAATCAAGCCATACGCGGATCTCCGCGGTGACGACGAACCGCCAGGCCACACCAGCCCTATCCAACGATCTCACGGGCGATGCCGGACTCGACGCTGAAGCTACGGGCTGACCAAGGGCCTCACGGCCGATGTGACCTACAACACCGACTTCGCGCAGGTCGAGGAAGACGAGCAGCAGGTGAACCTGACCCGCTTCAGCCTCTTCTTCCCGAGAAGCGCGAATTCTTCCTCGAGGGCGGAGGCATTTTCGGCTTTGGCCCTCCGGCGAGAGAAAACCAGTCCTTCGGCGGCGCGTCGACCCTGATGCCGGTGATGTTTTTCAGCCGCCAGATCGGTCTCAGCGGAAGTCAGGAAGTGCCGATTCTCGCCGGGGGCAGGGTGACGGGGCGCGCGGGCCGCAACGCGGTGGGCCTGCTGAACATCGAGACCAAGGCATCGGAGGCTGCGGGTGCTGCGGCGACGAACTTTTCGGTCGTGCGCGTGCGGCGCGACATTCTCCGGCGCAGCGCCATTGGACTCATCGGCACGCACCGCACACCCCGTCCCGGCGGTATCGGTTCCAATCAGGTCGTCGGCGTCGATGCGGCGCTCGCCTTCTTCGAGAACGTGACGTTGAACAGCTACTACGCTCGCAGCCGGACGCCGGGGCTGCGGGGCGACGAGTCGAGCTACATGGCGCAGTTCGCCTACGCCGCCGATCGGCACGGCATGAACGTCGAGCATCTGACCGTCGGCGACGCATTCAATCCCGAAATCGGGTTTCTCCGGCGGGAAAGCTTCCGACGCAACTACGCGCAGGGCCGCTTCAGCCCTCGACCGCGATCGAGTCCGACGGTGCGCAAGGTGAGCATGGAAGGCAGCATCGACTACATCACCGATCTCGGCGGCAGGCTGGAAAGCCGTGAGGCGCAGGCCTCGAACCGCGTAGAATTCAACGGAGGCGGCTTCTGGTCGACTGACTACACGCGCAACTACGAACGGCTCAAGGAACCCTTCGAAATCTCGAAAGGGGTCGTCATCCTTCCGGGCGGCGTACAGCTTTCAGGATCTCCGCAGCGAGTACTACCTCGGGCCGGAGCGGGTCTCGGGCCGGTTCTGGGGGTCGCGCGGCACGTTTTACGGCGGGACGCAAGACCGAGGTCGGCTTCAACGGGCGCGTGGACATGACCACGCAGTTCTCCCTCGAGCCGCGTGTCACGCTCGACTGGATCGACCTTCCAGTCGGCCGGTTCACCACCCGGCTCGTCGGGTCGCGCGTGAACTTCACGATGAGCACGCGCATGGCAGTCAGTGCGCTGCTCCAGTTCAACTCCAGCAACACGACGGTGTCCTCCAACGTGCGGTTCCGCTGGGAGTACAGCCCGGCAGCGACCTGTTCGTCGTCGTACTCCGACGGCCGCGACACCACCGCGCCCCGATTCCCCAGCCTGCAGAATCGGGCGTTCGTGGTGAAGATGACGCGGCTGTTCCGGTTCTAAACTCCCAAACTTCCAACTTCCAACTTCCCAGGTGCATAACCTGGCCGCTTGGGAGTTGGAAGTTGGAGGTTGGGAATTGACTGACGCGCTCCTCAGAACGTCAATCGGAACCCGAGCTGCAGCATGCGCGGCTGATACGCGACAGCGCTGTTGAACGCGGGGTTCCCATAGAGCCGGTTGCTCTCCTGGGTGGTGTAGGAACCGTAGTTCTCGTGGTTGAACAGGTTGAACACCTCAACGATGCCATCGATCCCGTGGTTCCCGGCGATCGGAAAACGCCGCTGGACGCGGAGGTCAACGCGGTGAATCGGCCTTCCCACGAAAGTGTTGCGGGGAACGATCGTCCCATCCGGACGCAGGCGCGCCGACCCGCCGCCGCCGCCGCTGTCGCGCAGGTCCCCACCATAGCTGTTGCCGTGCACCGGCGGCCCGAGCCGTAGAAATAGATCCCGCTCAACTGGAAGCCGTATCCGGCATCCCAGATGCCGTTGACGACGGCGCGGTGGCGCTGGTCGGAGGAGGCCAACGTGTATTCCGGAACCGACGTCCGGCGCGAGCGCGAAGCCGATCGGCGCCCTGCTCACGATTCCGTTCGTCAACCCGTACTGGAACGGACGCGCGTCCGCATCCCGCAACGCCGCCAGAGTGTACGTGGCCGAGGCCTGCCACCGTTGACTGAAGCGCTTCGTGAAGGAAGTCTGCATCCCATGGGAATTGGACCATCCCTCGAGCGCTTCTGAATAGACGGCGCCCCAGTCGGGAAACGGCCGCGTGTTGATGTCTGCGAACGGGTAGTTCGCCCCCGTCGCGGGGTCGTAGCCCAGATTCACGTTGTACGCGGTCTCCTCGCCGCGCCCGCCCGTACACGTAATCTGCTTCGACCGCCATCCTCATCCCCAGCTGCCGCTGCACGCCGATCGACGCCTGATGGCTATAGGGAAGCCGCCGCCACGGGTTGTTGATTTCATTGAGGAACTCACGGCGCACGCATCCGGTCCGGAAATTGATATCGCACGCATCCGCGAGCACCGCCTCGTAGGCGGGCAGCGGCCCGTTGAATGGGTTCACCGCGAAATCGGGCCGGCCATCGTTGCGGATCTCGGTAATGGTGGCGACTGTGTAGATGGCTGTCTGGTGGGCGCCGTCGGTCACCGCCTGCGTATAGAACTGTCCATAGCCCCCGCGAAGCACCGTGCGGTCATTGAGGCTGAGCGCAAACCCCAGCCGTGGGGCCACGCGTTGTTCCAGTCATACGGAAGATCGCCCGGCAGCCACGGCAGCAGTGTGACCTTCTCCGAGTTTGCTCCCGTCTGCAGGTCCCAGCGCGACCCCGAGATTCAGCGTCAGGCGTGAGGTGACCTTCCAGTCATCCTGGAGCCATGCAGCGGCCATGTTCTGGGGCGCATAGCGACGGAACTTCGTTTTCGAAACAGCCTGGCGAACCTGTGTGACGATCGACGACAGCGGCGCAAGGTTCCAGGTGGACAGGTCGTTCCAGACCGGCGCGAGCGCCTCGATATTGGCAGGCGGGGGAGAATTAGCTGGCGCGAAGCTGAGGGGAAACAGAAGTTGCACCACTGGCCTCCGTCCTGGTTGCGGACATACTCGCCGCCCAGCTTCATGACGTGTTCCCCGCCCTTGTTATACCTGTTCGAAAAATCGTCGCGAATCGAGTACAGGTTCCTGCCAGTAGGCTGTTTCCCGGCCCCCGAATGTAGGTAGCCGCGAAACGCGATCCTCGGCGTGCCGGTGCAGCCGAGCAGGGTTGGTCCGGGACGCATCCGCCCTTCCATTTGACCAGGGCGTCTCTGTCGCGGTTGAACAACGCACGTAGCCTGCCTTCACCTCGTTCACGCGCCCTGTTGCCGGATGACCTATGGTCAGCGTTCCGGGAGCTGGCTCGTGTGCGGGTGCTGTTGAAACGCTGCCGACGGATGGGATGTGGCACCGCCCCGTCGAAAAAGACCTGGTCGTAATACTGATACCGCGCGGTCAGACGCGTCTGCGATGTGAATTGGTAATCGAGCCGCGCCCCGGCGTCTTCTCGCGCCGCGTGTTGGTCTGATCGACGTTGAAGGCCGGGTAGGGGCTGCGTGTACGTCACGGTCTGCGGCTCGCGCTCGTACTCGTAGTTCGTGAAGAAGTGCATCTTGTCGGTCCGGATAGGGGCCGCCAAACGTCGCGCTCACCTGCTGATTCGAGTAGGGGACGACTCGATTCTGGATGAAATCAGCGGCCTTGAAGCGGTCGTCCCGGAAGTAGCCGGAGAGCAGCCCCGAGAACGTGTTGGTGCCCGACTTCGTAATGGCGTTGACCTGGAGGCCGGCGGAGCGGCCCGCCGTCGCATCGAAGCGATTGGTGACGAGCTCGAACTCCGCGATGGCGTCCCGGCTGAATCTGGGTTGATCGTCATCGGTTCCCGCCGTGCAGCTGCGTCACTTCCTGACCGTCCACGTTGACCTGCGGTTAGCCCCGGCGGTTGTCCGGGATGCCGCCTTCGTTGCGCTTGCTTCCAGCGCCAGCAGCGCCAGGTCCATCCAGTTGCGGCCGTTGAGCGGCAGCTCCTGCATTTGTCGTGGATCGATGCTTGCCGCCCAGCGTGCGGGCTGGTCGTGTCGACGAGCGGCGCCTCGGCCGTCACCGCTCGACCGACTCTCGCGACGCCCGAGGGTGTCATCTGAAAATTCACACACCGCCCTGCTGGCCGACCAGCAGCTCGAGCCCGCTCCGTGCCACGGTCGCAAAGCCCGGGAGCTGCAGCGTCATCCGCGGTACGTCGCCGACCTGAACCGGCAGCCGGAATCCTCCACGCTCATCGGTGACCGCCTCGAATGTGTTCCCGAGGCTTCGTGCACGGCGACGACGGTCACGCCGGGCAGTACGCCGCCGGTCGAATCGGTGCACCGTGCCACTGACCACGGCTTTCCTGCGCGTAGACGGTCATCGGCAGCGCAAGCACCGCGGTCACGATGAATAACCGTGTCACGACGAACCAACGCCTGGTGTGCGACATGCTTAACATGGGGACCTCCTGATGCGGGGACCTCACGGCAACGCTGGCGGCGGGCACCCTCGAAATTACGAAGGGTTGACGTGGTGTATCGAGAATTCCAACACGCCGCGCACTGCGTGCGCGGCGGGACCACGGAATTGCCGTGAAGATACGCCCCTGCAACGGAATGTCAAGGGCCCACGCGATGATCGCGTGCAGGCGCCACTCTTATTTCGTGCTCTTGCTGTTTCCACGCCTTCGAGCGAAGGCTCTCGCCGACCCAGTTCAGGATGACGTCCGCCACCTCGAGGTTGTTCGCGCCGAGCATCATCATGTGCGTCGTGCCCCTGAAGACCGGATTTCCAGTTCGTCCAGCTTGATGTAATCGACCTTCGCGGTACCCTGCCCGGCGGCACGCCTTGCCTTGAGGGCATTCACCGTGGTGTCGCACACTTCGCTCGACGCCGTGTAATCGCCCTTCAGCGCCAGGTAAGGAATCTTGTCGAAGTCTTCGGCCTTGAGCCCGCTGTTGGGAAGCGAGCATGACCCCTCGATCGTGATCAGGCCCTTGAGCATGTCGAGATGGCCGCGCTCCTTCAGGATGCGCGTCATGTGATGCCCCATGATGCCCGACTGCGAATGCGTGGCCACGATGGCGCCGCCGAGCCGCTCGACGAGCAGCGCGAGGTCTAGCGGCGTCCAGGTATTGGCGGCGGAGATCGCCGTCGGGTTGCACGAGGCGCACGTTGAGCCGGGCAGCGTGACCTCCGCGTTGGGCACCAGCTGCTTGTAGTACTCGAGGGCGTAGTGATCGCTCGACCCGGCGGGCGCCGGTCCGATCGCGCCCGCGCGCGAGACGATGTTCGGATCCACGCTCCAGAGCGGATAGGCGGGACATAGCCCGTCGCCGTGGCTCGTCGTCGGTCGGCGGATCGCCCGGATCACCGTGGCGGATCAGCGTGCCGGTGAGGATGTTCGAGCCGGCAGGCGTGAGGTGACCGAACCAGGCCGTCCACGCGCCGTTGTCGGTGATCCTGCCGAAGCCGGGAGCATCGCCGTGCCACCCGCGACGTCGCCGTTTCGAATCATCGCGGCGGCTTCGTGGATGACTGACTCGTCGAACCCCGAGCGTCCGCGCCCGGCCTGATCGACGATGTAGGTGGAAATCCCGTTGCGCACGAAATACGGGCCACCATCCTTCGCGCCCGTCCGGCGTCGACTTCAGACACGCCGCCGTATGCGTGGACCCGTGCACCATGATGACCGGCGGCGTATTGGCCTTCCTGTTCTGCCGGTATCTGAAACTGCACGTACATCTGGCCGATCGTGATTTGGTCAGGGGCTGGGCGCCTGATTCGGCGCGTTCGGCGGCGGCGTCGTCGCGCACGTTGTCACTTTGGGGATGCCGCCGATGAAGAAGCTGCCCTGGTCTTCGATGACGAGCGGTTTCCGGAGAAATCTTCCTGGCCTTGGCGCTCTCCTGCGCCATGACGCCAGCCGCCGTGGCGACCAGAAGGAGCGCTGAACACAAAACGCCGGCAACCCGCTGCCGAAGACGATGTGCACGAGTCATGAATCCTCCTGTGGATGCTTGAGACCGGTGAGATTCAGTTGCACACGTTCCCGAGCACGCCCGATCCTCCGCAGTAGCTGACGTCCTGCAGCTGAACGATCAGGCCGTCGGGATCGGTGAGCTTACAGTTCAGGCGTGCCCTCCTTCGCCCCGCCGCGATCTTCTCTCCGCAGGCTGATGTAGTGCACGAGTGGGCCGGGCGCGCCCTGGCCGTCGCCGCGCGGTTTGATCCCGTACGTCTCGAGCGCCTTGATGACCACCTCAGGGCGGAAATTCTCGAGCGTCATGCACAGGTGGTTGATGGCGGCGCGCGGGGCGGTCACCAATCCGCCGCGGCCTGCAGGAGCTGCGGTGAACATCAGGAACTCGACGCCGCCCAACCCGAGCACGGGCGATGCGGGCCCCTGATACGCCTGGAATCCTGAAACCGAAGAGATCCTGGCAGAACGTGCGGGACGCGGCGGGATCCGACACGCTGTTGGTGCAGTGGCTCCATCCGCGCAGCGCAAGCAGCCCGCGCCGTGGTGACGGCTCCGGCGCCGGGCAGAGGTTCCCCAGCGGGCCTGGCTCCGCCGCAGCACCGCGGATCCTGTAACTGGATGACGAACCCATTCGGATCGCCGATGTAGAGCTCGGGCGTTCCCTCCCGCGCGCCACCGGCGTCCGAGCCACGCATCCGGACGCGCATCTTCATGGGACCGCCGCTCAACCCCTCCGCCACCGGTGCCGGCAGCGCTGTCCACCGTGGTCAGGCCGTATTGCGCGAGGATCCTGCTGACGCGCTCGACGCTGAAGTCCTCGACGCCGAGGGCGAGATGGTCGAGCCGCGGCGAGTCGGAACCGGCGGCGCTCACCCCAGAAACTGCGGTCCGGCGCCGATCCGCAGGTTCGTCGTGCTTCCCTGCCTGGAGATCACCGGCATGCCAAAGAGACCCTGGTAGAAATCGACCGAGCGCTTCACATCGGAGACGGAGAGCGTTACGTGGTTGATCCCTCGAACGCGCATCGGTGGACCTGCCGTCTGGGCCGGCACCTGTCGCGCCGCCATGAGCGCGTACGCCCCCGCCGCCGTCGCCTTCAGGAATTCGCGCCGCGATCTCATACCCAACCTCTTTGCTATCAGTCGCTCGAACTCCCAACTCCCGATGCTCAACACTAGTTCTCTGAGACTTGGGGTTTGGGATTTGGGATTTGGGGTTTGGGATTTACATCGTCAGCACAGCCGCGATGGTGAGGATGCCCGAGAAGAGGTGGCCGAGGCGCAGGTTCTCGTTTTCCGCGGTCTGATTGTTGTCGAAATTCACGGTCGGCAGCGTGATCGCCGGCATGCCCATCACGGCGATGAACTGCGCAATATTGATCCGTTGTCCCATGGGCATGGATCTGGATCGGCCGCTCGCCGAGCATGCGCGCGACCGCCTCGGTCACCAGTCGCGATTCCGGCGCCAGCGGGGACGTGCGGAACCCTCCGCCGCGGTGCGGAAGGTCACCTTGACGATCCGGGGGTAACGGCTGCGGATCGCATCGTCTGGTTCCGATTGCACGACGTGGAAGCCCTGCGCGCGAATGTGCGCGAGCAGCTTTTCCATGATGTCGTCGGCAGGCGTCTCCTTCACGAGTCGAACATCAATGAACGCGACCGCGCGATCGGGAATGATGGTCCGTGCATCGGGTCCGATCGCGGCACTCGAGAGCCCGCGAATGTTCAGCGCAGGCAACTGCAGGGCCTGCTGCAGCGAGAGATCCGAACGCTCCGGCGCCGCGATGACGAACAGCTTCATCAAGCTGGCCGGATCGTCAGGCACCGCGTCGAGCATCGCCTGTTCCTCTGGTGGCAGCGGAGCGATGCCGTCGTAGAAGCCCTTCACCAGCACTCGTCCCGCATCGTCTTTCATCGACGCCAGGAGATGCGCGAGCCCGAGGGCCGGGTTCGGCACCCAGTTCCCGAAGTTTCCGCTGTTGACCCCGACCTTCGGCCCGCATACCGTCAGGTCCATGTCGAGGAACCCGCGGGCGCCGAAGGCAATCGTCGGCCGGCCGCTTTGATGGACCGGTCCCTCCAACAGGAGCATCACGTCTGCGGTCAGCTTGTCGCGGTACCGTGGAATCGCTGCCGCGAGGCTCGGCGACCCCGCCTCACCGTCCAGGACCACCCGCACGTTGGAGGACGGCGCAAGGCCCGCCGCTTTCAACGCATCGAGGGCAGCCAGCAGGCCGACAATCGGGCCCTTGTCGTCGGCGGCGGACCGCGCATAGAGCCGCGAGTTCGGATCGAATCGGTCGAGGTTCCGGAAGCCCGGAATGTCTTTCGCCCCGTCCTCCACACGCCCGGCCCGAAGGACGGGGACAAACGGGTTGGCCTGCTTCCAGCCTTTGAGGTCGACCGGCTGGCCGCTGTAGTGCGCCCAGATCAGCAGCGTGCGTGTGGCGCCAGGAACCTTGAGCTCTCCCCAGACCAGCGGATTGCTCTCGGTTTCGAGGATCTCGGTGCTCAAGCCGCGCCGGCGCAGCATCTCGCGCAGCAACGTGGCATTGCGGCGAATGTTCTCGGTATCCGACGTAACGTTTGGAATCGACAGGAGCTCGACGAGCTCCGAGACGATGGCTCGCTGATGAGACGCGATGTAGCCTTCGAGCGCGGCGCGAGGGCTTTGCGCCTGCGCGATGGCGAGCCAGGCGGTGGTGAGCAGCAGCGACAGCCCGACGCCAAGGCGTCGGCGTGCAGTCATCAGTTTGGAGGTCGATTATAGGCCCCTTTGACACATTTCGAACTTCGCATTTCGACCTTCGAACTTCCGCTGTCCGGTGGCAGAATAGGGCACTCTGGGTCGGGCCCACTCGTTCCTCGGCTTGCTTCGCCGTAGCCCGCAGGGCGAATGGCGAGGAGGGATATGTCAATGCGGTTCACCCTTCCGGCGTCGTTCGCGCTCGATCCTCACGGTTGCTGCATCCTCGATGCACGCGGGACAGTCCGCGCCCGGCCAGCCGCCTGTCACCTTCACGAAGGACATCGCGCCGATCTTCCAGAACAACTGTCAGGTGTGCCATCGGCCCGGCAGCATCGCGCCGATGTCGCTGCTGACCTACGAGGAGGCGCGCCCGTGGGCCCGAGTCGATCAAGCAGAAGGTCGTCGCGCGGGAGATGCCGCCGTGGTTCATCGACAAGAACGTCGGCGTCCAGCACTTCAGCCAACGATCGCTCGCTCGACCGACCGCGACATCGCAGACGATCACGCAATGGGTTGACGCCGGAGCGCCCGAGGGCAATCCCGCCGACATGCCGCCGCCGCGCCAGTTCCCGGCGGACGCGGCGTGGCAGATCGGCCAGCCGGATCGTCGATCGTCATCCTTGCCGAACGACGTACATCGTGCGCCGCGAAGGCGCCCGACCGGTGGCCCGACATTCTCGTGGATCCGCGTCTGACCGAAGACCGTTACATCAAGGGCGTGCAGATCATTCCGACGAAGGGATTCACGGTCATCCATCACATCCGCACGTCGATCGTCGAGCCGACGGATGCGACGCTCGGCAGCGGTCAAGCTCGATGGACACCGATGGGTCGCTCGAGGTTGGCGAGCAGGGAGTCTTTCTCAACGAGTATGCCGATCGGCAAGCAGGGCGACGTGTTCCCGGACGGCTCGGGCCGGTTGATCAAGGCGGGAACGAAGATCAACTTCCAGATGCACCTCCATGCGACCGGCAAGGAAGACACCGCCGACGAACGTGACGCTCGGCCTGAAGTTCTATCCCGAAGGGATACGTCCCGCAACCACGTGATTATCTTCGACCACCGTGAGTGCGCGCGAGGTCGATATCCGTCCGCACACCGACAACGTCCGGTCGGATGGCTATCTCACGCTGAAGAAGGCCGCGCGGTCTGCTGTCGTTCCAGCCGCACATGCACAACCGCGGAAAGGCGGAGTGCCTCGAGGCGATTTATCCCTCAGGAAAGGTCGAGACGCTCTCGTGCGCCGAGCTTCCGTTTCAACTGGCACCTCAACTACGTCTACGGCGACGATGCGGCGCCGCTGCTGCCGGCAGGCACGGTTCTGCATTCGATCATGTGGCACGACAACACGGCGTCCGAACCCGTTCAACCCGGATCCGGATGCGCAGATCACATACGGGCAGCGGACCATCGATGAGATGGCGTCGGCGTGGATCAGCTGGGTACTTCATGTCCGACGAAGATCTGAAGAAGGAAACCGAGGCGCGGCGGGCCGCCGAAGACACGCTCCGCGAGCACACGCTGAGAAAGGAAGTCGGCCATGAAGACGTGCGTATTGGCGGTGGCGTCTTGCCGTCTTTCTTCTCGCCTGGGGCGGCCCATACGAGCGTGGATGCGCCAGACGACGCTTACGACCGCGGGACAGGACGTCAGTCCGACCTACGACGGCTGGGAGCAGAACGCCGACGGCACCTACTCGCTGCACTTCGGCTACTTCAATCGGAACGCCGACGAGGAGCTCGACGTTCCGATCGGTCCGAACAACACGTTCGAGGCGGCGTCGCCGATCGCGGCCAGCCGACGCACTTCTATCCGGACCGAAAGATGGTGGGTGTTCAGAGTCGACGTGCCCGCCAATTGGCCGAAAGAGCAGCGCGTCGATCTGGACGTTGACGACCCGCGGGCAGGACCAACCAGGCGAAGGGCTGGCTCCAGCCTGAGTGGGAAGTCGACAAGGATCTCATCGCGAAGAACGCCGCGCGCGACCCGTCGTTGATGACGAACGGGACGAACGAGACGGATCTCGATCACGAGAACCGGCCGCCGGCGATGACCGGCAGCCCGGCTCAAACGGTCAACGTGTCGGACACGCTGACGTTGAGCGGCAACGGCGACCGATGACGGGCAGCCGAAACCGATTCCCGATCCGACGGGCCGGCTTCAACAGGGTGTCCGGTCCGCTGGATCAGTGATCGCGGCGCGGGCAAGGTGCGGTTCGATCCCGACATCATGAGTCAGCGTGTCTATCGGAAAACCCGCGACGCTCGAGACCAAGGTGCGCTTCGCTGCGCCTGGCGCCTACCGGTTGCGAGCCATTGCCAGCGACGGCCAGACCTTTTCAACCTACGACGTGGACGTCACGGTCAAATGAACCCTCGACAAAGCTGAGCAAGCCCTTGACGACGTCGGGCAAGCCGACGGAAGTTCATCACGAAGGGCGCGCTTGGCGTCGGCGCGACCGCGCTGGTCGGCGTCGCCGACGCAGGACGAGGCGTGCGGCGCAGCGCGTCACGAAATGGGATCGCTCCGCGGACGTCGTCATCGCCGGGGCGGGCGCGTCGGGATTGTGCGCGGCGATCATGGCGCGCGCGACCAGGGCGCGTCGGTCATCGTCGTCGATCAGAACCACGATATCGGCGGACACGCGATGGTGAGCGGCGGCCGCATCCCGCTCGGCGGCGGCACGCGCCTGCAGAAGAAATTCGGGATCGCCGATTCCGCCGACCAGGTCTATCTGGACCACACCGATCCGGCCAATCTCGAGCTGCGCTACAGCGACCGCGACCTGGTTCGCGTGTGGGCCGACGAGAACGCCGCGACGTTCGACTTCCTGCTCGACAACGGCGTCCAGTTCGAGGAGGTGATGCCGACGCTCGTCAACGGCGGCACCGTGCCGCGCCTCTTTCGCACGAAGGTCTACTCGGACGATCTGAAGGTCACGATCAACGGAAGTCCGGGATCGGGACTCGGTCCGCGCGCTCGAGAAGAGCGCTCGGGCGAAGGGCGTCGAGATCCTGCTGCGTCACAGCCTGACGCGCATCGTGCGGGACGATACATCGCAGCGAGTCCAGGGGATTACCGCGACCATCGAGAACAAGCCGGTGAACATCGAGGCGAGGAAGGGCTTCATCATCGCGACCGGCGGCTTCACCAGCAACGTGGCGTTCCGGAGGATGTTCGATCCGCGGCTGACCGAGGAGTATCAGGTCGCCGGCGAGCCCTGGAGCAAGCAGAACGCCGACGGAGAGATGCTGGCGATGGCGATCGGCGCGGCGCTCTGGGGCACGTCGAATGTCGCGAGCGAGCATGGCCGATCGGTCACCAAGACGCGCCACATCGGCGCGCGCTACGGGCATGAGAACCTGCGATGGAATCCGGGCAGCCCGATGTTCCCGCAGCGTCGGCGGCGCCGGGCTGACGGTGAAGAGCTATCAGGATCTGATCTGCGTCAACCAGTTCGGCAAGCGATTCTGGAACGAGCTCGACGACACCTACGGATTCCTCAACGCGTGCCTCGGCAGGCATGATCCCGATGCGAAGAGCCAGCAAGTTGAACGGCGGCGGTCCCATCTGGGCGATCTTCGACGCCGACTCGGTCATGACGCGGAGGAGTGGGATCCCAAGCCTCCGAACGTGGATCCGAACGGCTGGTTCTTCAGCGGCCGACACGATCGCGCGAGCTCGCGCGCAAGATCGCGCAACCCGTATCAGCTGGCGCCGATGCCGGCGCGGCAACCTCGAGGACGACCGTCGCCAAATACAACTCGCATGTCGATGCGGGCAAGGATCCGGAGTTCGGCAGGCCCGGCCTGATGTTCAAGATCCAGAAGCCGCCGTTCTCACGCGGCGTGGGCGACGCCGATTCTGCACGACGCGCTGGCCGGCCTTCGCACCAACGGACGCTGCGAAGTGCTCGACGTCCGCGGGCAGGTGATTCCCGGCCTTTACTGCGCGGGCGAATCGGCCGGCGGCTGTCGCGCTGCACGGCCTCCCGCGAGTCACGGTGTTCGGCCGCATCGCGGGGCGCGAGGCCGCCCGTGTCAGAACCTGAAGACCCACACCACGCGAGCATTGCCGTCTGGGATCCTCGCGTCGCCGGTCGTCATCGGCCGCCGGACGACGCTGAAGGCCGGCATCGCCTGTCCATCGGGCTGCAACCTGACCGGCTCGCGCATCGACATCTACGACGGGACCGGCACAACGAGTCGGCGGCGGAGAAGCGGGAGCGGCGCTCTGGCCCGCAACGAGCGCACTCCACTGGGCGCAGCTCGAGGTCGATGCTCCGGAGACCGAAGGCGAGCACTCGTGGAGCGTCCGCGCCGCCGTGCCTGACGGCGCACGCGCGGGTCACGTCGGTTGTTCGCTTCATCGCGTCGAGGCCGCCGGAGCACCGCGTGTTGCTCGAGGTGATCGAGCAGGGGAGCGGCGTTCCGGTCGCGGGCGTCGAGCTCCGCGTGGGCAGGTTCAGGGTGGCGACCGATGACGCCGGGACGGCGCACGTCGACGTTCCCGGCGATGCCTACGAGTGTGTGCCTGGAAGCTCGGTTACCAGATGCTGTCGCAGCACCGCTGATATCGCTCCGTGACACGACCATTCAGCTCGTCATGTCGCTGGAGGCCGTGCCGGAGCAGCCGCATTGGATGTGAAGTTCGAAGGTCGAAGGTCGTAAGGTCGAAGCGTTCGAACTTCCTACAGACGCGCCAGCGCGGAGAAGGGATCGGCGCGATGCGTCGTCGCGAACCTGTCGCGCGAGCATCTTCGCCGAGCACCGGTCCCATCTTGAACCCGTGGCCGCCGCCGCCGCCGGCAATCCAGACGTCAGGCATCGCCGGATGACGGTCGATGATGAAGTGCCCGTCGGGACTTTGTTCGCACTGGCACACCTCGGCACCCAGAACAGGCGCGTCGCGTAACGCCGGAAACCGGTGGCTCACGAACGCGCGAATCGTGGCCTCGACACCGGAGGACGGCTTCCGGTCGCCGTTGGTCGGATCGAACTCCGGCCCCCGCGTATCGTTCGCCACCTTGAATCCGCTGGTGCAGATTGCCGGGGATGCCATACGTGAAACCATCCACCCATATCGACCCACACGGGCAGGCGCGGCTCGATGAACCGATCGGTCGCCGGCGGGCGTGCCGAAGTAGAAGACTTCCTGTCGCGTGGGCCGCACGCGCGAGCCGATGACATCCGGGAAGAGTTCTCCGAGCCACGGCCCGCCAGGCAAACACGAACCGATCGGCGCGCAGGCTGGTGCCGTCGCGCTGAGCCTGACGTCCGGGGTGCCGATCGTTCGGTGTGACCGACGTCACCGCAGCGTGGCGTACGTTCCGCCGATTCGCACCAGTTCGCGGGCGACGGCATCGCAGGCATGCCTGGCGGCGAGATACCCGCCCTCGTGTTCGAGATATACCCTTCGCGACGCGATCAGAAGCTGACTTGCGGCCAGCGCTTCGCGGCGGCGGCCGGATCGATTTCCTCGCATCGAGTTTCAGATCGCGGGAGGACGGGCAGTGACTGACGCACGTAGCTGTCGTCGGTGCCGGTCATCCACAGGACGCCGGTGCGCCTGTAGAACGGCTCACCGATCAGTCGATCCCACTCGCGCCAGAAGCGTGAACGCCCGGGCCGCCATCTCGACGTATCGGCGTGTGGGCCCGTAGATGGTTCGGATGACACGTGTGTCGCCGCCGGAGCTCGCACGGGCTGTTGCCCGGACCCCACGCATCGATCAGCGTGACGTCCGCGCCGGCGCGTCGCAGGGTGCAGCGCCGTCCAGCCGCCGAATGCGCCGGCGCTCTACCGACCGCGACACGAAGTGGCACGACGACCGCTTTCGCCCGCGGCGTCAGACGCCATTCAGCAGGCCGGCGGAACAGTCGAGATACATGGCCTCTTGCCGACGACGTGCCCCTGGATGGCGGCCAGGACCTTCGCTCGCGTCTCGAACGGGTCCATGGGATTGGCCGGGACGTCGATTTTCGTGTCGAGCGCGAAGAGCTCGAAGACATAGTGGTGGATACGGGCCGGTCGCGCGGCGCTCCGGGGCCGCGATACGTGCCGTTGCCGCTCGCGCTCGTCTGGTGACTGCCGTCCTTGAGGTCCAGCCCATTGGCAGTCCTTCGGGCAGCGCGGTTGTCGTCGCCGGGATGTTCCACACGAGCCAGTGCAGCTGATCCTCGGTGGTCTTGTTGCGCGCGCCTTCCATGTCGTGCATGTGCAGCACGAAGCTCTGCGTACGTCGGAGGCACGTTCGCCCACGCCAGTCTGCGGCGACGCCTGCGCACCCGCCTGCGTGAACTTCGCCGGAATCAGGCCGCCGTCGATAAATGCACTTCGACATGAGCCGCATCGGCGGCGTGCCAGCCGGCTGCTGGGCGCCCCGCCACGCTGGCCGCCGCCGGCAGGCGCCTGCTGAGCGGCCACGACGGCCGCCATCACCGAAAGCGCGAACGCCGTCGCGACGAGCCGTGACAATCGCATGATCGCTTCTCCTCTCAGGCGGACCTGAAGGTCCGCCTCTACGAAGTTCGACTTCGAACTTCGCACCTCCGACCTTCGAACTTGCGCGCGAGCGCCCGGGCGGAGCACAATGCCGCGCGCAGGCAGGGAGGATCACATGAACGTCCGCATTATCGCAATGACTATCGTGGCGGCAGGCTGTGACCGCGCTCGGCACGTCGCGTCGGCGCAGAACGTCCCGTCCCAGTTCGTCGTCAGCGGCAAGGCCGCCGAGCAGATCCAGGATTTCACGACCATCAACCTCGCGACCGCTGAACGCGATCGCCGAGACGTGCGAGAAGCTCGCCGCGGCGAGAACGTCGCGATCAGCATCTACGTGCTCGACAACGACGGCAACCACGTCTACATGGACCGCATGGATGGCCAGGCGTACCTGAACATCATCACGGCGGAGATGAAGGCGCGGACGGCGCTGATGCAGCGCGGAGCCGAGCAAGGTCGTCATGAACCAGGTCCGCCAGAATCCGAATACGGAACTGCAGCGGATTCAGCTCGGCATGTTCGCCAACTCCGGCGGCCTGCCCGTTGTCGTCAACAAGCAGATGATCGGCGTCATCGGCATCGGCGGCTCCGCGCCGCGCGTGCCGGTGTGGAGCGACGAGATCTGCGGCCACAAGGCGCTGCAGCAGGTGCTCGGCGCGGCCAACGTCGCGCCGCTCGTCGAGGATCTGCCGCAATCCGCAGAACGCGCCGCCCGCGAACCCCGCGCCGGTTCCGCGATTCGCGACGACGGCGACGCCGAAGGCGAGCGGTGTCGAACCCTGAGTGGGTCGTCGGCGGCAAGGGTGCGGCGAACGTGTTCGACGGCAACCAGATTTCGCTGGCGGCCGCGAAGAAGATCGCGCAAGGTGTGCCGCGACTTCGCGGCGGCGCAAGGACGGCAGCATGTCGCTCTACATCCTCGACACGGCCGGCGAGTTCGTGCACATGCGAGCGGATGGACGGCCAGGTGTTCAACAACATCCGCACCGCGCTGATGAAGGCGGAGACGTCGCTCAAGACGCGCGTGCCGACCTCGGTCTACACGGCGCAGGGGCGGAACAACCCCGTCGGGCCAGAACCGCACGATCGCTCGCAGTACGACTTCTTCACCAACGCCGGCGGCCTTCCGATCGTGGTCGACGGCCAGATGATCGGCGTCGTCGGCGTCGGCGGCGGCGCGCGGCGGCGGCGGCGACGAGAACTGCGCGATCGAAGGTCTCGAAGGCGACCTTCGGCGAGCACGTCACGTTGCCCGACGTACCCGGCCGCAACGACGGCGGCTCGGTAGGTCGCGCGGAAGGTATCAGGTATCAGGTATCAGGTGTCAGGTGTCAGGTGTCAGGCGTGGTCCAGGGATCAGGCCCGACACTTCTCCTAGAGGTATCAGGCCCAGGCACTTCACCGGCGAGGAGGACCGTGATGCGTTCCCCCGCTTTGTCGCAGCGGTCGTGGTCGGCATGTGGGTCTGCACGGCGGCTCTGGCTGCGCAGGACGGCACGAAGGGCGGCCAGTGGCGAAGCTACAGCGGTGACGCCGGCAGCACAGTACGCCCTCTCGATCAAATCAACAAAGACAACGTCCGGAACCTGCGAATCCTCTGGCGGCGGCCTGCCGTCGATCCCACGCTCGAGCGAAGAATCCCGAACTGCGCGTCGCGCCGAACTTTCGCGCGACGCCGCTCATGATCGACGGCGTGCTGTACGCGCCGAACGGCGTTGGCCTGGCGGAGGCGTTCGACGCGTCGACGGGAAAGACGCGCTGGGTGCAGGAGCCGTTCGAGCTCGAACTGAGCTCGAAGGCGACAGCACGCGCGGTGTGGCCTATTGGACCGACGGCCGCGACGAACGGATCCTCGCCAGCGCGGCGAGTATCTGTACGCGCTGAATGCGAAGACCGGCAAGGGCTACGTCGGGCTTCGGCGAACCGCGGCCGCGTCAATCTCGACCGAATCGGCCTCGGCCCGCTGATGACCAGGTATTACTGGACCGGCGCGCCGCTCGTCATTCGTGACGTGGTCGTCATCGGCGCGTCCGATGACGGATTCCCCGGGGACCAGGGACCAGCCCCGCGGCGACGTGCGCGCCTTCGACGTGCGGACGGGCGCAGCTGCGGTGGCAGTTCCACGTGATTCCGCAGGCCGGCGAATTCGGCGTGGACACGTGGGAGAACGAGTCGTGGAAATACCCGGCCAGGCGCCGGTGTGGGCGCTCTTCAGTGCGGACGCAGGACCTCGGCTACGTGTACATGCCGGTGACCTCGCCGACCAGCGACATGTACGGCGGCCACCGCCTTGGAGACAACCTCTTTGGCCAGAGCCTCGTATGCGTCAAGGCCGATACCGGCGAGCGCGTCTGGCACTTTCAGCTGACGCACCACGATCTGTGGGACTTCGATCCGCCCGCGGCGCCGATCCTCGCCGACATCAGGGTCGACGGCCGGCCGGTCAAGGCCGTCGTCCAGGTGACCAAGCAGGGCTTTGCCTTCGTCTTCGACCGCGTGACCGGCAAGCCCGTGTGGCCGATCGAAGAACGTCCGGTTCCGCAGTCGACGACGTCCGGGAGAGCGATCGTCGAGGACGCAGCCGTTCCCGACCAAGCCGGCTCCGTTCGAGCGCCAGGGCTCGTCGAACGACAACCTGATCGACTTCACGCCGGAGCTTCGTCAGCAGGCGCTGACGATCGTCAAGCGCGTACGTGACCGGACCGCTGTTCACGCCGCCGTCGATTCGAGGCACTGGTCCGAATGACACCAGGGCACGATCCAGTTACCGGGGTCGGTCGGCGGCGCGGACTGGCAGGGCGCGGCGTTCGATCCGGAGAGCGGACCTGTTGCTATGTGCCGTCGATCACGACGCCCATTCGTCGCGGACCTGCTGCCCGGCGATCCTGCAAAGACGAACCTGCGCGTACACGCGGGGACGAGAGAATGGATTGGCGGACCTCAGGGGCTCGCCGCTCTTCAAGCCGCCATACGGACGGATCTACCGCGATCGATCTCAATCGTGGCGAACATCGCTGGATGGTGGCCAACGGCGACGGGCCCCGCAACCATCCAGCGATCAAGCATCTCGAACCTTCCTCCGCTCGGCAATCCCGGGCGCGCCGCCCCGCTCGTGACAAAGACGCTGCTGTTCATCGGCGAAGGATCGCCTGCGATGGCGAACAACGGCGCCCGTCTGCCGGCCGGCATGCCGCCACGAAATTTCGCCCGGATGGGGCGGCAGTGGATTCAAGGCGCTGGACAAATCGACTGGCGCCACGCTGTGGAGAACGGATCTGCCGGCAGGGACGACCGGCGCGCCAATCACGCTATCTGTATCAAGGTAAGCAGTACGTCGTCGTGGCCGTGGGCGATCAAGGGCACGGCGCCGGAATGGATCGCCTCGGTTTACCGTAAGGACCACGCCTGACACCTCATCCCTGATACCTGGACCACGCCTGACACCTGATACCTGACGCCTGATACCTTCGGCCTCCCGGCACGACCGGATGCTCTTTGGTCGTGCCGGAGGGGCCGCATGTTCCGAGCTCTGGCGCGATTCATCCTCATCGTCGTCGTCGTCGTCGCGGCCGCGGCGTTCTTCATAGGATACCGCTGGGGCGGGTGCGCACCACGAGGACAACGCGCGGAGACCCGCTGCTGACCCGTCCGGTCGGAACGGCAGGGACGCAGGCGGATGAGCGGCGGAGAACGCGCGCGCCGCGGGCGCCGAAGTGGGCGACAAGATCGCCGTGGGCGCCGAGAGGCCAGCGAAGGGCTCGAAGAGGCGCGTCTCACCGCGAAGGTGAAGTCGAAGATCGCGCTCGACGACACGCTCGACGGTTCACGCATCCACGTCAGCAGCGACGGCAATCGCGTGACGCTGACGAGGCACCGTGGTCAACCAGGCTCAGCACGCGCGCGCGCTCGCGCTCGTGCGCGAAACGACAGCAGGCCGGCAGCGTCGTCGATCACCTGTCGGTCGGCATCGCCGTGCGCCGGCTTCGCGCACCCCGGAGCTTCGGCGAAGCAGGCTCGAGAGCTCGGTGAGCACGTACCCTTGCCGTTGATCGTGAAGGCCCGCATCCATCCGAGCTTCTCGCCTTCGGGATCTTTCCAGGCCGGCGAGATCTTGAAGCTGTAGGTCCTCGCCGACCTTCACTTCCGTCTTCACTTTCACGCCGAGCCGAATCAGGCCGGCGGGGCTGTTGGACTCCAGCCTCCACGGCGTGACCTTGCCGTCGGCGCCCTTGACCTCGAGGTGCCACCACGAATGCGGGTTCACCACCTCGAGCTTCATCAGCACGCCCGTGATGGTCATCTCCTTCTGCGTGTCGAATTCGGCGTTGGCGGAGTGATGCGCGATTGACGGCGTTGCAGGCAAGCAGCGTGACCGCGGCGGCAAGCGATGCGAACGAGATTCGTGTGAGCATGGTTGCGCGGAGCATAGCAAATCGGGGACCACGCGGCCACCCGCGGAAACTCCAGTTCGCGGACCACGCGCGCCGCGCGATCCGCGAATCAGACAACGATGTCGCCGCCAACCGGCGCGACCAACAGGATTGAAGCCGCTACGGCGCCGCGGCCTGTTCGAGCTGCGCGATGTCGATCTTCGTCATGGTCATCAGCGCCTGCACCGACGCGCTGCGCCTTCCGGGTCACGTCTGCTGCAACAGAGCGCGGCGAGCGCACTTCGGGACGATCTGCCACGACAGGCCGTACTGTCCTTCAGCCATCCGCACTGCGACGGCCCGGCCGCCGTCGGTGAGCTTGTCCCAGTAGTGCGTCAACGCGTCCTGCTGCGTATCGCAGTGGACGACAAAGGAGACGGCTTCGGTGAACGGGAACTGCGGCCCGCCGTTGAGCGCGGTGAACGTCCTGCCCGTCCAGCTGGAGGCCCCAGCCGGTCATGGCGGACCCCTTGGGCCCCGGCCCAGCAATACGTAACTGAACGAAGTAACG
>ERZ1370068.4138-contig-3227_pt1 | contig 27928 bp, 31 predicted proteins | sample MGYA00561227_ERZ1370068 | MGnify/ENA primary metagenome ERZ1370068 (study PRJEB38410, sample SAMEA6850437) | metagenome | study: Metagenomic assessment of the ecological functions of the soil: analysis of the soil microbiota associated with the...
GTTGATGTACTTCGTTCAGTTACGTATTGCCTTCACCAGCACCATCACCAGCGCGATCGCCGAGCGCCGAGCCCTCGTAGTTCGAGAGGTTGAACGGCGTCACGAACGAGTAGATGCTCATCAGTACGAAGTACGTCCGACTCCGGCCCGGTAGTTTCCGGATGAGTCCAGATCTGGCTGAAGACCTGGCAGTTCGAGATCACCGAGAGAAGCTCGCGAGGATGATCGAAGAGCCTGTGGATCGGCAGCGTGATGTCGCGGAAGATCCGGAACGCGTTCGAGCCGCCGATCGACGCCGCCTCCACGAGCCAAGTCGCGCGGCACCTGCGTCAGACTCGCGCGTAGACCGTAGATCGCGACAAGGAACGCGCGATCGCACCCAGACGACGATCGCGGCAATCACGCGCGGCAGCACTTCCCGGGGTTGACCGAACCAGTCGTGGTGGTCGAAGTAGCTGAGCGCAGGTGCGCCAGCGCCCAGTTCGCGACGCCGAACTCAGTAGTCGACCATCCAGGCCCAGACGCTCACGGCAGACGACCGGCGGCGATGGACCAGAAACGAGGACGAGGCCGGTCGTGACCGGCAGGCGCATGAGAGCTCCCGAGCTGCGCGAGCAGGAAACGATCCACGTCGAGCACCATCGTCCGAAGCCGACCGTGAAAAAGGCGGTGAACCCCGATCGTGCGCAGGAGCACCGTCCAGAACTTGCCGGTCGTGAAAGATCGTTGGGGTAGTTGTCGAGGCCGATCCACTCGCCCTTGCGCGCAGCTCGAAGCTCGAGTGCCGTACTTCTGGAACGAGAGCGCGAGCGAGCTGGTAGAGCGGGTATCCGGCAGCACCGCGACGATCACGAGCAGCGCGGGCGCAGGCCAGCGCGTATGGCGCGGCCAGCCACGTCGCCGGCCCGGTCTCGAGCCCGACGAGCCGGCGGCCGGCTCGGTCGTGGGGAGGGAGCGAGCCCGTGCTCACGTCCGGGGACGAGCTTACGGAGCGTTCCGGATCTGCGTGATGCGGTCGCTCGCCTGCTTCGCGAGCTCTGGGTCTTGCCGGGGTTCCGGAGGATCGCCGCTGAGCATGCTCTGGAGCACGTTCGCGCGCTCGACGCTCGCCCGGTTCGGCGATCGCCGGCACGAAACCAAGCAATCCTGCCTTCGCAGCCTCCGCGAACGGGGCGAGCGGTCGGCTTGGAGGCGTTGATCCTGGCGAGCGTGGTCGTGTTCTGGGATCACGCCGCCCTTCGACGGCCATCGAGGTCATGTTCGCTCGTGCTCGTGTAGGCGGCGATCCAGTCGGCTGCGAGCGCCTTGTCGCTGCTCGTCACGGGGACGCCGAGGTCCGAGCCGCCGAGGAAGGTCGGCATGTACTTGCACCCCTTCGTGTGGCTCGGCATCAGGTGAGCGCCGATCACTGCTCGTCAGCGCCAGGGTTGCCGAGCTTCGGGTCCGAGCGCGTACGGCCACTCCCAGCCGTTCCCGACGAACGAGCCGACCTTGCACTTCGGCGAAGACGAGCGCCTGCTGCGGATGCGCCTCGTCACCGGTCTTGTTCGCGCGCGAGAGCTTGAGGCGTCGACGCGCCAGGCGGTCGAGACCTTCCAGGCGCCTGCGGCGAGTCGAGCGCGCCGACCCACTTGCCGCTCCTGTCGTGGCGATCTGGCCGCGAAGTCGTAGACGAACGACATCGCGGCGTACCAGTAGCGGCCGGGAAGTAGACCGCGGAGTAGCGTCGGATCCTTCTTGCCGCCGTACTTCGCCATCAGCTTCTGGCCGGCGGTCTGGAACTCGGCCAGCGACTTCGGGGTGCTTCTTGATCCCCGCCGCCTTGTACTGGTCGGTCCGGTAGATGACGCCGCGAGCTCCGGCGTAATGCGGAACGTGCAAACGATCTTGCGCGTTGTGGACGCGCCGGCCTTGGCGAGCCGGACAGCCAGGTGCTGGAGTTCGGGAAGTCCGCCTTGTCGAGCGGTGCGAGCGCGCCGGCGGCACGTGTACTTCGGCGTGTCGGTGTTGCCGAACTCGATCACGTCGGGCCGCGTTGCCTGCGCGAGCGTCGCTTCGAACTTCGTCTTGTGAGTGCCCCAGCTGGTACTGCACCTTGACGTTCGACGCCAGGGTGCTTCTGCCGAAGCGCCTGGTTCGCCGCGGCGACCGCCTCAGGCCAGTTGGCCTGGGCGTCGCCCGCCAGCCAGACCGGTGATGTCGCTGGCCTGACGCGCCTGCGGCTCTGCGATCCTGTCGCCGGTCGCCGACGCCATCGCAGAGCGAGAGCAGCACGACGAGTCCCGCTGCTGCTAGTCCAGTCAGCGCTTTCATACTGCGACCTTCCTGAGGAATCGCGATACGCCGGATTGGTCTGTACCAATTGCGTAACAGCCAGGAGGCTCGGCACGCCGGACCGCCAAAGTCAAGATGTGGGATTAAGTGCCGTTGAATCAGCCGAAATCGCTGACCTCGCCCGAGCTGCAAAGTGGTATTGACCGGTGCGCGTTTGCCGGGCTAGAGCGCGAGCAGTGATCTTGCTCAGAGCCGCTGGACTGTCGGGATCGAGGCTGCAGCGCTGGGCGAGCGCCCACGGCGTTGCGGCAGCTGGCCGGGAGCGCAGACCGAGAGCAGCAGGCGTCAGGATCGGCAACGGCGGAGCGAGGCGCGGCAGGTGATGCATCGGCGTCGCGGCGGATCTGCCTGCGCGCCGGTCCGCTTGCGATCAGCATCGCCCCGCGGCACTGCGCGCCGCGCCGCCGCTCGCGCACGGCGGGCAGGCTCTCGTCGGCGAGGCGATCGTCCAGACCGGGAACAGGCCGTCGATCGCGGCGACTGGGCCGTGGATGAGATCCGGTGGCCGTCAGCGGCTCGGCGGCCACGCGGCACGTCTCGAGCAGCTTCAGCGAGATCTCGCGCGCCGTCGCGAACTCCGGGCCGCGGCCGATCACGAACATCCGGCCGACGAAGGCGAGCGAGACAGCGACCTCCGGCAGACCGCCGCTCGAGCGCCGGCAGCAGCGTCGCTCGAGCTGCGTCCGCCGCAGCGCGGATGCCGTCGGCGATCACCGGACCCCTGCCCGCGCGCGTGGCCCGCCAGAGCGCCAGCGCGCGCAACCTGGTGCGGTGTAGGTCTTCGTCGCCGCGATCGAGCGCTCCGGGCCCTGCCGCGAGCGGCAGACACGACGGCCGCCGGCCAGCTCGCCCAGCGCCGACTCGGTCTCGTTCGTGATCGCCGATCGTGAACGCTCCGCGCGCCCGCGCGCGCTCGACATACGTCGAGCACGTCGGGGGTCTGGCCCGACTGCGACAGCGCCAGCGATGCACGAGCCGCGGAGGTCGATCTCGGCGCCGTAGTAGACCGAGCGAGATCGAGTCGCGCAGTCGCCGTCCAGCGCGGCAGCAAGCCGAATGCGTAGACGCCGTAGGAAGCGGCGTTGTCCGACGACCCGTGCCCGACCATGCGCACGAGGTTCGAGCCCGCGGTGCGGGCGACCCGCGGCCGACGGCCGCGTATTCGTCGGACGTGCTCGAGCAGCCGCTCGGAGACGCGGCCGGCTGCTCGCGGATCTGTTCAGGAGCAGCGCGCCGGGTCCCGGCGGCGCAGTCCGACTGCGCAGAAGCGCGCTCATCACGGCGTCGCGGAGCACGAACACGGGCGCCGGCACTCCGAGCGGTCGCGACGGCTCAGCTCGGTGACGAGGCGGTAGCGATCGCCGCGGTAGATCGAGCGCACGAACTCGACGATAGTCGCCGACTCGGAGCGCGTCGTGCGCTCGAACAGGAAGGCGGGCGAGTGGAGCGGCACGCCGAGCGATCGGTCGGACTCCTCCTCGTTCGTCACCGTCGGCTCGATCGTCTGGATGCCGCCGACGATCACGATCCCGTAGCGGCTCGGCGAGCAGGTCGTAGAACGGACGTGCTCGTCGAAGTCCTGCCGGGCGAGGCCCGGGGACGAGCGGCTCGCGCACGTGCAGGGTCTCGATCGCCATCGTCTCGTCGTCGGCGAGCCGCAGGCCGCGTGACGACGACGATCCGCTCCGACGGCGAGACGTGCAGGCAGCGTCCGAGATAGGCGCCCTGCCGTGGCTTGACGGTCGAGCGAGAGCGTCTTGCTTCCCGGCCGCATCCCGCGCTGACGCATCTCCTCGCTGAAGCGAGGTCATCGTCAGCTCCTGCGCGATCTTCGGCTCGCTAACGAAGGTGCCGCTGCCGCGCCGGCGCACGAGATAGCCCTCCGCGCACAGGCTCGTCGAGCGCCGCCCGGACGGTCAGCCGCGAGACGCCGAGAGTCCGACGCTCAGCTGCCGTTCCGAGGGGATGGCATGACCGACACCGAGGCGCTCCAATCAGGTCGAACACCTGGTCGCGCGTCTGGCTCTGCTTCGTGATCCGCTGCGAGGTGATCGACACGAGTGAGTCCGCATCCTAGCCCAGTTCGGCGACAAGTGGTCAATACCAATCCATTGTGCTCGATAGGCCCACCGGTATTACACTCCGCGGTGCATGAGAGGCCCCGAGCCCGTCACCGAGCAGCGCGAGTTGCGCTGCACGCCGACATCGACCTGCTCTCGACGCATCGACCTCGTCGAGCTCGTCAACGACGAGGATTCGCGTGTCGCGCCGGCCGTGCGCGAGGCGCGCTCCGCACGCTCGCAGCCGCGATCGACGGCGATCGTCGAGCGGGTCGCTGCGCGGTGGCCGGCTGGTCTACATCGGCGCCGGCACATCCGGGCGGCTCGCGCTCGTCGACGCCGCCGAGTGCGGCCCGACGTTCGGTCGTTCCGCCCGACAGGCGGATCGTGGCAATCATCGCGGGCGGCGCGGGCGCCCACGCAGTGGCTCAGGAGGCGGCTGAAGACGACGGCCTCGAAGGAGCGAAGCGACATCGCCGCCGCTCAGGTCGGTCGGACGGACGCGGTCGTGGCGCTCTCCGCAAGCGGCGAGCACGCCCTGCGCGTCGGCGCCGCCCGTGCAGCGTCGCGAGGCCGGCGCCCTGACGGTCGCGCGTGGTGTGCTCCCGCGACTCCAAGCTCGGCCTGCTCGCCGACCACGAGGTCGTCGCGGTCATCGGGCCCGAGGTGATCGCGGGCTCGACGCGGATGAAGGCCGGCACGGCGCAGAAGCTCGTTCTCAACACGATCTCGACCGTGACCATGGTCCGGCTCGGCCGGACGTTACGGAAACCTGATGGTCGACGTCGTCGCCAGCAACGCGAAGCTGCGCGCCGCGCCCGCCGCGCCGTCGAGCTCGCGACCGGCGTCTCCATCGGAAGAAGCCGACGCGGCGCTGCTGAGCGGCGGACGGCGACGCGAAGGTCGCGATCGTCTCGCTGCTCTGCTCGACCGGAGCTCCGACCGACGCGCGCTGCGAACGGCTGGCAGGCGGCTGGCGGCTCGATCCGCCGCGGCACTGGGACAGACGCGATGAGACTCGGCGTCGAGGCGGCGGTCGTCGACGGCGCGCTCCTGCGCGGAGACGTCGAGGTCGCCGATGGGCGAATCACGGCGGTCGGCGTCGCGCGCGGCGGTGGCAGCGGAATCGCGATGCCCGGGCCTCGTCGACCTGCAGGTGAACGGCTTCGGCGGCGTCGACTTCGCGAGCGCCGACGCGGCCGGGTATCGGCCGCGCGGGCGAGGCGCCCTGCTCGAGCAGCGGCGTCACCGTCCTTTCAGCCGACGCTGATCACGGCGCCGAGGAGCACCTCGTGGCAGCGCTGCGCCGAGGATCCCGCGCGAGCCGATCGGGCCGCGCGTGACTCGGCGCCCACCTCGAGGGGACCGTTCATCTCTCCTCTCCGGCTCGGCGCCCACCCGGCCGACGTCGCGCCGCGACCCGGACGCCGCACTCCTGGAGCGCCTGCTCGCTGCAGGCCCGGTCGTCGGCGATGACGCTTGCGCTCGAGCTGCGACGGCGCGCTCGAGCTGGTCGACCTGCTGCACGCGCGCGGAGTCGTCGTCTCGTGCGGCCACACGGACGCGACCGCAGAGCAGGCCGCCGCTCGCCTTCGACCGCGGCGCGTCGGAACGGTGACACACCTCTTCAACGCGATGCGGCCGCTCGGCCACCGCGACCCGGGTATCGCCGGGGCTGCGCTCGCGCGCGACGACGTGATCGTCCAGGTGATCCTCGACGGTCACCACCTCGCCGAGGAGACGGCGTCGCGTCGTGTGGCGCGCGGCCGGCGGCCGCGTCGCGCTCGTCTCCGACGCGATCGCGGCTGCCGGGCGTCGGCGACGGCAGCTATCGGCCTCGGCGACGTGGACGTCGAGGTCCGGGACGGCGTCGCGCGCCGCGGTGACGGCGTTCTCGCCGGCAGCGCTCTGACGCTGATCGAGGCCGTACGCAGGTCTGCACGCGCTCGGGGCATCCGCTCGCGGACGCGGTCGGCGGCGGCGACCGCGGTACCGGCCCGCATCGCCCGCCGGCCCGATCTGGGCTGCTCTCCGCCCGGGCGCCGACGCCGACATCGTCGTGCTCGACGACGCCCTCGAGATCCGCACCGTGCTTCGTCGGCGGCGAGAGCCGGGTGGCCGCCTAATGGCCGAGATCCTCATCGAGCGGCTGACGAAGGAGTTCTTCCGGCCGCGTGCGTGGCGGTCGACGACGTCACGCTCGACGATCGAGGACGGCGAGTTCATGGTGCTCGTCGGTCCGTCGGGCTGCGGCAAGTCGACGCTGCTGCGCATGATCGCCGGCCTCGAGGAGGTCGACCGCGCGGCGACGATCTGGATCGGCGAGCGCGACGTCACCGACCTCGCCGCCGCGCGACCGCGACATCGCGATGGTCTTCCAGAGCTACGCGCTCTACCCGCACATGACCGTCCGCGCAGAACCTCGGCTACGGGCTCAAGGTGCGGAAGACGCCGAAGGACGAGATCGACGAGCGCGCGTCGAGCGAGGTCGCGCGGCTGCTCGCGGCTCGAGGAGCTGCTCGACCGGCGCCCGGCGCGCGCTCTCCGGCGGCCAGCGCCAGCGCGTCGCGATGGGCCGCGCGATCGTGCGCGAGCCGCAGGCGTTCCTGATGGACGAGCCGCTCTCGAACCTCGACGCGAAGCTCCGCGTCGGCATGCGCGCGCGAGCTCGCGCAGCCTGCACGACGCGGCTCGGCGTCGACGACCGTCTACGTCACGCACGACCAGGTCGAGGCGATGACGCTCGGCACAGCGGGTCGCGGTGATGCGCGACGGCACGATCCAGCAGGTCGACACGCCGCAGACGCTCTACCGCGGCCGCGCCAACCTCTTCGTCGCCGCGTTCATCGGCTCGCCCGCGATGAACCTCGTCGAGGCGCAGATCGACGGGCGATGCGGTCGAGTTCGGCGGCCACCGCATTCCGCTTCAGTCCGGACACCGGCCGGACGGCAGAGGAGCGGATCGTGCTCGGAATCCGGCCCGAGGCTTCGAGGACGCCGCGTTCGCCGATCGCGTCACTGCCCCAGCTCGACGCGGCGATCGCGGTGGTCGAGGACCTCGGCTCCGACGCGCACGTCATCTTCCCGGTCGACGCACGCGCGAATCGAGGCCGAGGATCTGCGGCACGGCCGACGAGGAGGAGAGCCCTGATCGGCGGCGAGGGGCTCTGCCTTCACCGCCCGGGTCGACGCGCGCGACCGCTGCCCGGTCGGCGAGCCGCTTCGCCTCGTCCGTCGACCCGGCGGGCTTCTACTGGTTCGACCCGGACACCGGCGCGAAGCCTGCGCCGCACGCGCCGCCTTCGGCTGCGGACGAGCTCGTTCTCCGCTAGCTCAAGCGCTTCTCCAGGTGCGCCGCGAGTCGCGTAAGCGGGAACGAGATCACGAAGAAGAGGACCGTCGACGACGCCGAAGATCTCGAACGCGTGGATCTCGCCGAGCCCGATCGGCAGGCACCGCCGTCAGCCGCTCGTTCTGACGCTCGGCCGCCTCGAGGAGCTCGAGCCCGCCGATCACCTGCGGCGAGCGTCGAGTTCTGGATGATGTTCACGAGCGAGGCTCACGAGCGGCGGCAGCAGGCGGCGCAGCGCCTGCGGCAGGATCACGTACGCGTGGCGGCCGACCCAGCCGAAGCCGAGCGCCGACGGCGGCCTCGTGCTGCTCGCGCGGCGATCGACTGCACCGCGCCGCGCGTCGCCTCGGCGACCTGTGCGCGCTGCCCCAGAGCACGAGCGCGATCGCGGTCGCGATCGAGCGCGCGCGAGCTCGGTCCCGGCGAGCAGCGTCGGCAGGCCGATAGTAGACGAGGAAGACCGTGACGAGGATCGGCAGGCCGCGGAAGATCTCGACGTAGAGCCTGGATCAGCCGTCCGCGAGGGCGCGGAAGTCGATCGTCAGCAGCGTCCCGAGCACGATGCCGATCAGCGATGCTGCCGACGACGGCGACCGACGGAGACGCTGCAGCGTGCCCGGCAGGCCCTCGAGGAGGATGTAGTGGACGACCGGCTCGACCCAGTCGGGCAGTTCACCGTCGATCCTCCGGCAACGCCAGGCGCCGCTCGAGCGTAGCGGATCAGCGCGGACAGCGCACCAGACGAGCGTGAGGTAGACGATGGCGAGCACCGTCGAGCGCCTCCGTCGTCTCGCAGCGTCAGGTTGCTGATGTTGAGCGCCGTCGTCGTCAGCTCGGCGTAGCCGATCACGTACATCAGCGACGTGTTCTTGAGCACCGAGACGTAGGTGTTGATCGACGACGGCAGGGCGATCCGGCCGCCGATCGGCAGCGTCACGTTCAGGAAGGTCGCAGAGGCCGCGGAAGCCGAGCGCGTACGCCGGCCTCGCGGTAGCGATGCGAGACCGCCTCGAAGCCGGCGCGGAAGTTCTCGCTGTTGAACGCGCCGCCCCAGATCGTCACCGAGAGCCAGGCGACGGTGAACTGGTCGAACACGATCCCGAACTGCGGCAGCGCGTAGAAGATCATGAAGATCTGGACGAGGATCGGCGTGTTGCGGATCACCTCGACGTAGACCGCCGTGAACTGGCTGACGACCGGGATCCGGTGAGCGCGGGCCGCGCCGAGCACGACGCCGATCGACGAAGGCGCCGGCGATCGCGATCGCCGACACCTTGAGCGTGTTGACGAAGCGCCTGGAGCAGCTCCTCGTCGGTTCTCGGAGACGAACGCCCAGAGGTCGTACGTGGCGAGCATCATCGGCACGACAGGGAGCGGCCGCGCGTGCGCGGCCGCTCCTCGTCATCGTCGATGCGACCGTTCGCTACTGGCAAACGGTGTCCACGCTCGGTGCACCTCGCAGGCGCGTACCCGAACGTGTTGTTCGGCCGCAGGATGTTCTTCGAGAACGCCGGCCACGAAGCGGCCGGCACGTTGCCTTGCGAGGATCGGCATGAAGTGGTCCTTCTTCCGCATCAGCTCGAGCCGCGAGTCGACCCAGCGCTTCAGCGCGACGTTGCCCTGCTTGATCCCGATCCCGTACGGAAGCGCGAGGAACGTGTCGTTCGTGAGCTTCGCGGACGGGTCCGCCGCAGCAACGCCGACGAGCACGGTGTCGTCCCACATCAGTGCATCCGCCCGGCCCTGGTTGAACGCGAGCAGCGCGTTCGTGAAGCTGTCAGTGACCGTCACGTCGGTGTTCGTGTAAGCACCGCTTCAACCAGCGGTCGTAGATCGAGCCGCTGGTCGTCGCCACCTTGCGGCCCGGCGATGTTGGCCGAGAGTCTGAACCGGCGAGTCGTTCTTCACGAGCAGGCGTCCCGTCGCCTTGTAGTAGGCGCGTGAGAAGTCGATCCGCGTGTCCCGGTCGGCCGTGTAGGTGAAGGTCGAGATGACCAGGTCGACGCGATCTGCGGTCAGCAGCGGCTCACGGGCCGGCGTTGGCGCACAGATGTACGACACGCGGGTCTCGCGGCCGAACGCGTAGCGGGCGAACCACTTGGCGATCTCGACGTCGAAACCGGCGTTCTTGCCCTGGACGTCGATGTAGCCGAACGGCGGAGCGTCGCACTTGACTCCGACGATGAACCGCTGCCGTTCCTTGATGTTCGCCGGCAGCTTCGGCAACGGCGCGGGCGCCTGCGGCGGCCGCCGACCCGGTTGTGGCCGCGGGCTGGGCCGAGCCGATCGTCGCGGCGAAGATGGCGACAACGGCCACCCCGCCGTAGCCAGGAGGATCCTCTTCATGCACGTGCTCCTTCCTCGTCGGTGACAGACAACTCTTCCGAGTGAGCCTGCGAGCTGGAGCGAACGGCGCAGGAACCGGCGCGTCCGCTCCTCCCGCGGGCGGTCGAGCACGTCGGCGGGCAATGCCCTGCTCGACGATCCGGCCCTCGTCCATGAAGACGAGACGGTCGCCGACCTCGCGCGCGAACTGCATCTCGTGCGTGACGACGAGCATCGTCATCCCGTCCCGGGCGAGGTCGCGCATCACGATCAGCACCTCGCCGACGAGCTCCGGGTCGAGCGCGGAGGTGACCTCGTCGAAGAGCATCACGTGCGGCTCCATCATCAGCGCGCGGGCGATCGCGACCCGCTGCTGCTGGCCGCCGGAGAGCTGGTGCGGATGCTGCGCCGCCTTCTCGGTGAGCCCGACCCGCGCGAGCAGCTCGCGCGCGCGCTGCTCCGCCTCGTGCGCGAGGACGGCTTGCGGATCCGACGCGCCGCGAGCGTCAGGTTGTCCATCACGGTCAGGTGCGGAAAGAGGTTGAACTGCTGGAAGACCATCCCGATCCGCTGGCGCACGGCCGAGACGTCGGTGCCCTTGCGGGTGATCTCCTCGCCCTCGAAGAAGATCCGGCCCGGCGTTCGAGCGGCTCGAGCAGGTTGACGCAGCGCAGGAGCGTGCTCTTGCCGCTGCCGCTCGGGCCGATGATCGTCGAGCACCTCGCCCGGTGGCGACCGTCGAGGTCGATCCCGTTGAGGACCACGTTGTCGCCGAAGCTCTTGTGGACGGCCTCGGAGCCGGACGACGGGCGCCGTCGTCGCAGGCAGTGCCTGGGTGCTCCGCAACGGTCCCCGTTACCACCTTGAACGCAAGCGTATAGAGGCTTCGAACCGGGGTCGAGGTCAATGCCGTCTCACCCATTCGAGGGACGGCCGAGAGTCGGAAAACCGCCATGATCGAAGGAGAGTCCGCGGCCCATCAGCCGTGGCACTGCGAACGCTCACATATGGACGAACCAGCACGCGTTTCCCCGACCAACGGCGAGCCGCATATCCGGCTCGTCCCAGGCACCCTGCCGCCGACACCGTCTGTCGATTCCTATCGTCGTCTCGCTGACGTCTTCCACGACCTCCTGTCGGAGCAGAGCCTCGACTCGCTGCTCGTCCGGATCGCGGACACGCTCGACGAAATCGTCCCGTACGAGGCGCTGCACATCTACGAGGCGGACGAGCCGAATCGCGCAACTCGTGCCGGCGCTCGTGCGAAGCGAGTGACGTCGCAGCGAGATCCTCAACGAGGACGTCTTCCCGCTTCGGCGTCGGCATCACCGGCTGGGCCGTCGAGCACCGCGAGCCCGTGCTCTCGAACCAGGCTCACCTCGACCCTCGCGTCGCGCTTCGTTCCCGGGACGCCGCTCGAGCCGGAAGCGCTGATCGTCGTCCCGCTGATCGCGCGTGGCGCGCTGAAGGGAACCTCAACGTCTACCGGATCGGCGAGGACGCAACGTCTTCAGCGAAGAGGAGTTCGAGCTCGGCGAAGCGCGCTCGGCGACGCGGCCGCGCTCGCGCTGGACAACGCCGCACATCCGCTGCGCGGCTCGAGCGCGAGGCGCAGACCGACTCGCTCACGGGCCTCTACAACCACCGCCACTTCCACGAGCGCCTTCGCCGCCAGAGCTGACCCTGCGCGGCGAGCGAGCACGAGAACGTCGCCGTCGTGATGCTCGACATCGACGACTTCAAGAAGGTGAACGACGTCTTCGGCCACGCGGTCGGGCGACGAGGTGCTGGCCGAGCTTCGCCGACCATCTGCGCGCGACCGTGCGATCGACCGACGTCGTCTGCCGGATCGGCGGCGAGGAGTTCGCCGTGATCGTGCCGTCAGCCACGAGGAGCACGCGGTCGCGCTCGCGACGCGGCTCTGACGAGCGGCTGGACGAGTCGACCGCGACCTCGCCGGCAGGATCGCCGTCTCGATCGGGATCGCCCAGGGGCCGCGAGCACGCGGCGAACCCGCGCGAGCTCGTCGCCTGCGCCGAGGCCGCGATGATGACCGCGAAGGCGCGCGGCAAGAACCAGGTCGTCCTCTTCGACGACTCGGCGACCGAGCGCGCCCGAGCCGTGACGACGCGCGCGAGGACGTCCGCTCGATCGCGCACCTGAAGATGCTGCCAGACGCTCGCCGGCAAGCCTGAACCGCTCGAACGACGTGCGCGAGATCGGCATGGCGATCGCCAACGAGCTCCGCCAGCTGATCGATTACCACAACTGCCGCATCTTCGTCCGCGACGGCGAGGAGCTGCCGCCGATCGCCTTCCAGGGCGAGCTTGACCGCGCCGGACCGGACCAGACGCGGAGGTCTTCCGCAGCCGCGTCGGCGAGGGCTTCACCGGCCGGGTCGTCGAGACCGGGCGAGTCGCTCCTGCCTCGACGACGCGCTCGACGTGCGAGTTCGCGATCACGATCCAGGGCACGGCGCAGATCGACGAGTCGATCATCGCCGTGCCGCTGCAACTACGGCGCGCGCGTCGATCGGCGCGATCGTCGTCTCGAAGCTCGGCCTCAACCAGTTCGACGACGACGACCTGCGGCTGCTCGAGGTGCTCGCCGGCCACGCGGCCGTCGCGCTCGAGAACGCCAGCCTCTACGAGGCGCAGCGACGCGAGGCCGAGAGCGCCAAGGCGCTGCTCGAGTTCGGCCGCGAGCTTGCCGCCGCGGAGGGCCTCGACGCACGTGCTCGACACGCATCGTCGAGGGCGCCGCGCAGCTGATGGGCGCGCCCCGATGCCTCGCTCTGGCTGCAGGAGTCGCCGGCGGCGACGTCGTCGGCGCGGGCACGCAGTCGGCTACGAGCTCGGCGCGCTGGATCGTCGGACGCCGCTTCGCCGCAGACTGATCGCAGCAGTTCTCTGGCCGCACCGAGCCGTTCACGATGACTCCCGAGCAGTACGCCGCGCTCAGCGACCGCGCCCCGAGCACGGCTCGGTACGTCGATCGCGCCCCTTCACCGTCGAGGGCGCTGGGGTGCGATCGCCGGTGGCGCTCCGGCCCGACGCCGAGTACGGCGACCGCGAGCTCGAGCTCGCTCGGCGGTCTCGCGCACCAGGCGAAGCTCGCGATCGCGAACGCCTCGCAGCTTCGCGGGTCTCGAGCGCACCTTCCTCTCCACGGTCGAGGCGCTCGCGAACGCGCTCGAGGCGACGCGACGAGTACACCTCGTCGCCACGCGCGCTGGATCACCGACATGGCGTCTGCGCGTCGGCAGCGAGCTCGGCCTCGACGCGCGACACGCTGAAGCGGCTCGAGCTCGGCGCGCTCTTCCACGACATCGGCAAGATCGGGATCCCGAACTCGGTGCTGCTGAAGCCCGGGCCGCTGACGCGACGAGGAGCGGCTCGCTGATCGAGACGCACCCCGAGCTCGGCGAGAAGATCATCGCCCCGATCGACCAGCTGCAGGACGTGCTGCGGCATCGTGCGCGCCTGCCACGAGCGCTGGGACGGCCAGGGCTATCCGGACCAGAAGGCCGGCGAGGAGATCCCGCTCGAGGCGCGGATCATCTTCGCCTGCGACGCCTTCCACGCGATGACCACCGACCGGCCGTACCGCCGCGCGCTCCCTCCGGACGAGGCGCTCCGCCGGCTCGCGCGAGGCAGCGCGGGTCACGCAGTTCGACCCGCAGGTCGTGCGACGATCTGCCTGCGCGTCCCCGACGCCCGCCGAACTGATCCGCTTCAGCCTAGGCAGCAGGCGCGTCCGGTAGAGCGTCGTCCCAGCGTACCACGCGGAGGCCGAACGCCGAGGTCGCCGCGCACGGCGACGGCGACGCAGCACCTCGCCGCCGCGCGAAACGCGCACACGTCCTCGCCCGCGCTCGACAGGGTGCGCCAGAGGCGAACGCCGGCCGCCGCGCTCGCGGCTGGCGAGCGCGCGGCGAATCAGATCGAGCTTCGCGGGCGGCTCTCGAAGCGAGCAGCTTCCGCCGGCGGAAGTCTTCCCAGTCGACCGGCCGGTTCAGGTCGACGAGAGCGGGAACGGCAGCTCGTCGCCTGAGTAGATGTCCGGCACGCCGGAGGGTGAGCGTGAGCGGGAGCGTCGTCCCAGCGACACGCGTGTCGCCCTGCTCCGCCGGAGCCGTGCCACTCGCCGAGCTCCGCCTCGGCGCAGGCCGGCCGAAGCGCTTGGCACCGTCACTCCCCCACTCGGTGCTCTGGACGATCCAGTTCGTGTTCACCTTTCGCCTCGCGCAGCGCATCTTCTCAGGTAGAGCCCGAGCCGATCCGCGTCCAGAGGCCAGCACCGACGACGGTCCCGCAGGATCAGATACGCCCTCGTCGGGATCGCGCCAGCTCGATCGCGGGCTGCGCGATCGCGTCCCAGGCGGCCGGATCGGCGCGATTGCAGGCGAGCAGCGCCCGCAGATCACCGCTCCGCTTGCGTGTCGTCCGTCGCTCGCCGCGAGCGGCGCGCCGCCGGGCGGGCGCGCAAGGTTGGCCTCGTGGAAGCGATCGACCGAGAGCGAGAAGCGGCCGGGTCACCACCCACCTCGTTCAGCGCGCTGCAAGCGGTTCCCAGCGGTAGAACGCCGTGTCCTCGACCCCTTCCGCGTGGACCGGCGTGCGTCTGCCGAAGCGGATCCTGAACGCGTCGACCGCGCTCCTCGAGCGGAGGATCCTGGCCAGCTCGTCCGGCAGACGCTCGCCGCCTCGATCGCGGCGCGGTCGTCGTCGGTGACGAGCGGCGCGTCCGGCTCGACGTAGGTGCGATAGACGATGGAACGCGGCGAGCGCCGCCGCGAGGTCGGTTTCGAGGGCAGCTTGGCGGCGAGCTGCGCTGCCTCTTCCTCGAAGGTCGTCCGCGCCTGCTCGAGCTTCGCCTCCGCGGCAACCCGAGCGAACGGCCGCCGCTCGCCGGTCAGCTCCTCGTAGAGGCGCGTGCGGAGGCTCCTCGCCGGCGGGATCGACGAAGAGCGCAGTGACGTCGTTCAGGAACTCGTAGCCCGTCGTCCCTTCGACCGGCCACTCTGGCCTGCAGACCTCGCCCGGCTTCGAGGATCTTCTCGACCCAGAGCGCGTTCGATCCCGGCCTGCGCAGCCGCTCGAGGTAGCGGCGCGGATTCGCGAGCCCGTCGGGATGATCGACGCGCACGCCGTCGATCAGCCCCTTCCTGCGCAAGCTCGACCAGCTTGGCATGAGTCACCTCCCAGACCTCCGGGTCCTCCATTCGGACGCCCGCAAGCCCGCCGACGTCGAAGAACCGGCGGTGCAAGCCGGTGCGCCAGTCGAGGTCGAAGAACTTCGCGCGCCAGAGCGGATCGCGCCAGAAGGGGTTCTCGTCTCCGGTGGCCATGTGGTTCGGGACGATGTCCAGCACGACGCCCAACCCCGACGAGCAGAGCTTCCGGAACTCTCCTCGCCGCCCAGATCCTCGGAGATACGCGTCGGATCGACGACGTCGTACCGTGCGTCGAGCCCGAAGCGCGCCTGCAGCGACGGAGAGAGGTACGAGGTGCGAGACGCCGAGATCGCGCAGGTACGGCACGAGCTCGCTGCCTCTCGGAAGCCGAGCCCCGGCCCCGAGCTGGAGCCGGTAGGTCGCTCGCATCGCTCCACTCCAGCCGACCCGGCGGAGGACGACGAGCGAGCGTCCCTCGACCGGCACGACCCCGCGCGCGGGATGCACGTCGGAGCCTGCTTCCACGCTCCGGCCTCGGCGGTCGAGAGCTCGTGCGTCCAGCGGCGGCCGAACGAGACGGCCGGAAGCGTGAACACGATCGCCCCGTCCCAGGCGTTGAACAGGATCAGGAAGGTGTCGTCGATCACCGGGCGCACCCTGGGCGCTGTGGGTCGGGATCTCGGAGCCGTTCAGGAAGACGCCGAGCGTGAGCGCGTTGCCGTCGCGCCAGTTGCGCTGGGTCATCTTCCGGCCGTCGGCCCGGAACCACCAGACGTCCGGGGCGCCCGAGCCCATCCGCTCCTCGCCGGTGAAGTCGGCTCGGTGGAAGACCGGGTGCTTCGAGCGGAGCTCGATCAGCCGCCTGGTGAACGCCAGCATCGCGCTCGCGCGCGCCCGTCGAGCTGCCAGTCGATCCAGCAGATCTCGTTGTCCTGGCAGTAGCGCGTTGTTGTTGCCGCGCTGCGTCCGCGCGATCTCGTCGCCGCCGAGCAGCATCGGCACGCCCTGCGAGAGGAAGAGCGTCGCGAGGAAGTTGCGCATCTGGCGCGTCGCGGAGCGCATTGATCTCCGGGTCGTCGGTCTCGCCCTCGACGCCGCAGTTCCAGCGACCGGTTGTCGGTTGTCGCCGTCCTGCGTTGTCCTCGCGGTTCGCCTCGTTGTGCTTGTCGTTGTACGTGACGAGGTCGCGCAGCGTGAAGCCGTCGTGCGCGGTGATGAAGTTGATCGACGCGAACGGCTGCCGGCCGTCCGTCTCGTAGAGGTCGCTCGAGCCCGTGAAGCGCGAGGCGAACTCGCCGACCGTTGCTCTGGCCGCGCCAGAAGTCGCGCATCGTGTCGCGGTACATCCCGTTCCACTCGGTCCAGAGCACCGGGAAGTTGCCGACCTGGTAGCCGCCCTCGCCGACGTCCCACGGCTCGGCGATCAGCTTCACCTGGGACAGGATCGGATCCTGGTGGATGATGTCGAAGAAGGCCGAGAGCCGGTCGACGTCGTGGAACTCGCGGGCGAGCGCGCGACGCGAGGTCGAAGCGGAAGCCGTCGACGTGGCACTCGATCACGAAGTAGCGCAGCGAGTCCATGATCAGCCGCAGCACGCGACGGGTGCACCGGGTTGAGCGAGTTGCCGGTGCCCGTGTAGTCCATGTAGTAGCGCGGGTCGCTCGGGCACCGTGCGGTAGTAGGAGAGGTTGTCGATCGCCCTTGAAGGCGAGCATCGGCCCGAGGTGGTTGCCCTCGGCGGTGTGGTTGTAGACGACGTCGAGGATCACCTCGATCCCGGCGCGAGTGCAGCGCCTTGACCATCCCCTTGAACTCCTTCACCTGCTCGCCGCGCGCGCCGGTCGCCGCGTAGAGCGCGTGCGGCGCGAGGTAGCCGATCGAGCGTGTAGCCCCAGTAGTTCGGAGGCCCGCTGCTCGAGCGAGGTGCGCTCGTCGGCGATGTGGTGGATCGGCAGCAGCTCGACGGCGGTGATGCCGAGGCCGACGAGGTATTCGAGCGCCGGTACGGATGCGAGGCCCGGCGTAGGTGCCGCGCAGCTCCTCGCGCACGCCTTGCATCAGCTTGCGTGAAGCCCTTCGTGTGCACCTCGTAGATCACGGTCTCGTGCCACGGGCCGCTGCGGCGGTAGGTCGTCCTGCCAGTCGAACGAGGCGTCGATCACGATCGACTTCGGGATCGCGGCGGAGTCGTCCTCGTCGTCCGCTCCAGGTCGGCGTCTCCTCGCCGTCGGGACGGTACGGGAAGCGTGTTCCCCGGTCCCAGAGGACCGGCCCTTCGATCGACTTCGCGTACGGGTCGATCAGGAGCTTGCTCGGGTTGAAGCGGTGGCCTTGCTCCGGCGCCCAAGGGCCCGTGGACGCGGTAGCCGTACCGCTGGCCCGGGCCGACTCCGGCGAGGTAGCCGTGCCAGTTGAACGCCGTGCGCTCGGTCAGCTCGTAGCGCGTCTCGCGGTCCTCGCTCGTCGAAGAGGCAGAGCTCGACCTTCTCGGCGTGCTCGGAGAAGAGCGAGAAGTTGGTTCCCTCACCGTTCCACCAGGGCCCGAGCGGGAAAGGATGTCCGGGCCAGAGCCTCACGCCTCGAGCTCCACGGTCTCGTTCGCGAAATCGGCGTTCAGCGTGGCGCGGCCGCGTCGGAGCTCGAGCGTACGAGCCGCTTCGTCCACCGCGATCTCCAGCTCGCGCGGCAGCTCGCGCCGCAGGCGGAGCAGGCGAACGTAGAGCTCCTCCGGCTCGCCGGGCGTCGAGCCTGACCGCTCGAAGGTCGCCGCGTCCTGCGGGTCCGGGGACCTCGGCCGCGAAGCCGTCGAAGTGGGCGAATTCGCGCCGCCGGCCCTCGCGCGTCGCAGCCGCGATGAACGGATCGATGTGGTCGGTGAAGTACTGGAACGGCGCGCGTCTCGCCGTACTCCTCGCCCTGGAAGAGCAGCGGGGTGTAGAGGCTGAAGAGCACGACAGCCTGCGGCGCACGCGCCGCTTGGCCGGCGGAAGCCGGTCGCCGATCGCGCGGTTGCCGACCTGGTCGTGATTCTGGGCGCACGCCACGATCCTCGGGCGCCTCCGGCCGCGAGAGCTCGGCCGCGATGCGGGACATCGAGCCGTCGAAGTCCGCGTAGTACCCGTCCCGCTCGCCGGTCAGCGCGACGTGCAGCGCGTGGTGAAGGCTGTCCGAGCCACATCGCCTCGTGGCCCCAGTCGCTGGCAGCGGACGGAAGTCGGGGAGGGCCGATCTCGCTGATCACGAGCGCGCCGGGATGTGCCGCATGCGACGCGGTCGGCGAGCTCGGCGAGCACGTGGCGGTCGGAGTCGTCCTGACGGCATGGACCGCGTCGAGCCGGAGGCCGTCGATCCCGTAGTCGCGGACCCAGAGCTCGGCGTTCTGGATCGCCCACTCGCGCACGCCGAGTCTGTGAGAAGTCGAGCGCCGCGCCCCACGGCGTCGCGCCGAACCGGTCGGTGAAGTACGGCCCGAACGCCCGTAGTGCCTCGTTCCCGGGGCCGATGTGGTTGTAGACGACGTCGAGCACGACGCCGAGGCCCTCACGGTGCGCGGCGTCGACCAGCCGCGCGAGTCCCTCCGGGCCGCCGTAGGCCGGATGCGGTGCGAAGGGATAGAGCCCGTCGTAGCCCCAGCCGCGGTCTGCCGGGGAACGTCGCCACCGGCATCAGCTCGATCGCCGTGACGCCGAGCTCGCGCAGTCCGGCAAGGCGCGGGATCACACCGTCGAACGTTCCCGCCGGCGAGAACGTGCCGACGTGAAGCTCGTAGAGGACGAGATCCTCGAGCGCGAGCGCCGGCCCCGGCTCGATCTCGAAGGCGCTGGAGTCGAGAACGCGGGACGGGCCGCGCACGCCCTGCGGCTGCCAGCGCGAGCACGGGTCCGGCCACGCGTCGGCGCCGTCGAGCACGAGGTGGTAGTCGTCGCCGGGAGCAGCCGGCGCCCGACCCTCCCAGACGCCGTCGTCGGTCTCGGTCAGCGGGTGATCGCCGTCTTCCAGGCGCACGGCCACGGTGCGCGCCGCCGGAGCCCACGCGCGGAACGCGACTGTTTCGGACTCGACCGGAACGGCGCCGAACGGTGATGTCGTGGCGAGGGACACTGCGCGACGGTACCCGACCTAGCCAGCAGCCTCCGCCGAACGCAGACCACGTAGGGCCCAGAGCGAGAAGCCCCGGACCAACACGATCAGCGAGTCCGAACGCGAGTGCCGACGTGCACTTCGTCGCCGGCGAGCATGCTCCGCACCGCCTCGAGGACGTACGTGATCGGGTTCAGCGTCGCCACGGTCTCGATCCAGCCCGTCAGGAGAGCGAGCGGGACGTAGACGGGCGCGAAGAAGAGGATCAGGAAGACCGGCATCTGCATCACGGGCCCTGCCTGCATCGTCCGGAACCGCATCGCGACGCCGCAGGCCCACAGCAAGCCCGGTGATGTTGATCAGGAACGCAAGCGTGTACATGCCGAAGACGTCGACCGGCCCGCCGAAGACGTTCATCCCAGCCACGAGCGCGACCACGGTGAGGACGGTCGCCGTCACCGTCCAGCGGACGACCGCGGCCACCGCGTAGCCGAGCACGATCCCCGTTCGGTTCGGGGCCGCGAGCAGCAGCCGCCGAGCGAAGCCGGACTCGAAGTCGCGCGCGATCCCGAAGCCGGTGAAGACACCGCCGAATGCCGCCGACTGGACCAGGACGAAGCAGAACTGGAACGCCGTGTAGCCGGGCGGGAAGTCGAAGCCCGGGCACGCTGCGAGACCTGCGAGAGCCCGCCCGCGAACGCGGTGAAGAAGAAGAGCGGGAAGATGAGCGACGGGAAGAAGAGCGACGGGTTCGTGAAGACGTTCTTCAACGTCCGCCAGGCCACGCCGGAGGCGACGGGCCAGATCCTCACGTCCGCACCAGCCTCTGCTTGAGCGCCAGCGTCGCGGCCGTCGTCGCGATGATCCCGATCAGGACGGCGAAGCCGAAGCCGAGCGCGAGCGCCTCGCGCGTTCCAGCCCGTGATGATCAGGCTGCGGACGCACTCGATCAGGTACGAGACCGGGTTCACGGTGGCGACGAAGCGGAACCAGTCGACGCCGATCAGGTTCCGCGGCGTGTTCATCGAGGAGAGGAAGAGGAAGACGAAGAGCAGCGGGAAGAGGCCCTGGATCGCCTCGCCCGAGCCGGTGCGCAGCGCGCAGGAAGACGCCGAGCGCGCCGAAGCTGACCGAGATCAGGGCGGCGAAGCGCGAAGAGCGTCACGATCCCGAGCGGGCCGGCGGCGAAATCGGACGCCGATGATCAGGCCGACGCGCGATGTAGAACGCCGCCTGGACGAGGCCGAGGATCAACCACGCCGCCGAGCTGGCCGGCGATCAGCGCGACACCGCGCATCGAGCGTCAGCGAGAGCCGGTTCAGGAAGCCCGTCTGGATGTCTCTGCGCGAGGTCGGTGCCGGCGTTCATGGTCGAGAAGAGCGCGCCCTGGATGAACGGGACCGCGAGCGCGAACGCCGACGAAAGGAGTCGGTGGGGAAGCCGGGCAGCTCCGTCGACGGCTTGCAGGCCGCCCGAGTTCACGAGCAGCAGCAGCATCGGGAAGATCAGCGGGAAGACGACCGCCGCCGGCTGGCGGCTCGTGCGGACGACCGAGCGCCGCGCGACCGCGCCGACCTGTGGCAGGCGATGGCGCTCACGACCGCGGGCTCGGCTGCGTCCGGCTTCGTCCTCGCCGGCACCCTCCAGCGACCGGCCGGTCTTGGCGAGGAAGACGTCGTCGAGCGAGGGCGCCTGGATCTCGAGGCTTGCGAGCGTCGAGCCCGGCGTCGTCGACTGCGCGGACGACGGCCGGGCAGTCCGGCGAGCCCTTCGCGCAGCCGGACGACGACCTCGCCGGAGCCGCGCGCCGAGCGCCTCACCGTAGGGCGCGAGCGCGGCGACGAGCCGCTCGCGATCGGCCTCGTCGGCCGGGATCGCGTGAACGCTCGGCAGCCCGATCTCGGCCTTGAGCGCCGTCGGTGTCGCCCTCGGCGACGATGTGCCCGTGGTCGATGATCCCGACGCGGTCGGCGAGCACGTCGGCCTCCTCGAGGTACTGGGTCGTCAGGAAGACGGTGACGCCGTCCTCGCGGGCGAGGCGGCGCGACCTCGTCCCAGAGGGCGGTGCGGCTCTGGACGTCGAGGCCCGGTCGTCGGCTCGTCGAGGAAGATGATCCGCGGCCGGTGCACGAGCGCGAGCGCCAGGTCGAGCCGGCGCTTCATCCCGCCCGAGTAGCCGCCGACCTTGCGATCGGCCGCCTCGCTCAGGCCGACGCGGTCGAGGCAGCTCCTGCGAACGCGGCTTGCGCTCGCGCGCGCGGAGAGCCCCTGCAGCGTCGACTGCAGGCGCAGATGGTCGCGTCCCGGTCAGCATCGGATCGAGCGCCGCCTCCTGCAGCGCGGCGCCGATCACGCGAGCGCACCTTCGGGCCGTCCTTGACGACGTCGTAGCCGCCGACCCGCGCCGTGCCGGCCGTGGGCGGCAGCAGCGTCGTCAGCATCAGCACCGTCGTCGACTTGCCGGCGCCGTTCGGCCCGAGGAAGCCGTAGATCTCGCCCGGCTCGACGCGCAGGTCGATGCCGTCGACCGCGCGCGGCCCTTTCTTGAACTCGCGCACGAGCCCCTCGACCTCGATGCTGTTCGCCCGTTCCATCCCGTCACCCTAGCGACGCCCGAAAGAAGCGCTTGTGTTTCAGAAACACAATGTGGAAAACCGCGGCGAGCGGCTCAGCTACGCCGAGAACCGGGCCGAGGAGAGCTTGTGTTTCAGAAACACAAGCTCAGCTCGCGGCATCTTCGGTGGGTCGCGCTCGGGGACGAGCCAGACGACTCCGAGTGGCGGCAGCGTGATCTCGACCGAGTACGTCCTGCTCGTTCCACGGCACCTTCTCCGCCTCCAGCCCGAGGCCGTTGCCGACGTCTGAGCCCCCGTAGAAGCGCGAGTCGGTGTTCAGCGCCTCGCGCCACTTGCCTCCGACCGGCAAGCCGAGGCCGCCAGCCCTCGCGAACGACCGGCGAGAGGTTGCAGGCGCGACACGAGCCAACGGTTGCCGTTCTCCGAAGCCCAGGCGAATGCGAGGACGTTCTCGTTCGCCGCGTTCGGCTCGAGCCAGCGGAAGCCCTCGTGCGAGTGGTCGAGCTCCCAGAGCGCGGGCTCCTCGTCGTAGACACGGTTGAGGTCGCGGATCAGGTCGAGCACGCCGTGCGTGGTCGGCCTCGTCGAGCAGGTGCCAGTCGAGGGACCCCGCCGGCTCGCTCCACTCCTTCTCCTGCGCGAACTCGCAGCCCATGAACAGGAGCTGCTTGCCGGGATGCGCCCACATGTAGCCGTAGAGAGCGCGCAGGTTCGCGAACCGCTGCCAGCGATCGCCGGGCATCCGGCCGAAGCAGCGAGCCGCTTGCCGTGGACGACCTCGTCGTGCGAGAGCGGCAGCACGAAGTTCTCGTTCCACGCGTAGACCATCGAGAAGGTGAGCTCGTGGTGGTGGAAGCGCCGGTGGACGGGCTCCTTCGAGAAGTACTCGAGCGTGTCGTGCATCCAGCCCATGTTCCACTTGAAGCCGAAGCCGAGGCCGCCGAGGTGGGTGGGCCGCGAGACGCCCGGCCACGCCGTCGACTCCTCGGCGATCGAGAGCATGCCCGGCTCGCGGTCGTGGAGCACCTCGTTCAGCTCGCGCAGGAAGCGAGACCGCGTCGAGGTCCTCGCGGCCGCCGAAGCGCGTTCGGCACCCACTCGCCCGGCTTGCGCGAGTAGTCGAGGTAGAGCATCGACGCGACCGCGTCGACGCGGAGGCCGTCGGCGTGGAACTCGCGCGGCCAGTAGAGCGCGTTCGCGAGCAGGAAGTTCCGCACCTCGTTGCGGCCGAGGTTGAAGACGAGCGTGCCCCAGTCGGGATGCGAGCCGCGGCGCGGATCCGCGTGCTCGTACAGCGCGGTGCCGTCGAAGCGGCGCGAGCGCGAACTCGTCGCGCGGGAAGTGCGCCGGCACCCAGTCGAGGATCACGCCGATCCCGGCCTCGTGCAGCGCGTCGACGAGCGCGCGGAAGTCGTCCGGGCTCGCCCATCGTGGAGACCGGGGCGTAGAAGCCCGTCACCTGGTAGCCCCAGGAGCCGGAGAACGGGTGGTGCATGACCGGCATGAACTCGACGTGCGTGAAGCCGAGCTCGTCCGCGTAGGAGACGAGCTGGTCGGCGAGGTCGCTTCCAGCCGAGGCCCAGCCGCCAGGACTCCGCATGCACCTCGTAGATCGAGAGCGGCTCCTTCAGCGGCTGCGAGGCCTGCCGCCGTTCGAGCCAGGCGCTGTCGTTCCACTCGTACCGCGACTTGTAGATCCTGGACGCGGTCTTCGGTGGACCTCCGCGTAGAAGGCAAAGGGGTCGGCCTTGAGGCGCAGCTGCCCGTCCGCGCCGTGCACCTCGTACTTGTAGCCGTCGCCTTCCAGAGGCCTCGGGCACGACTCCCGCCCAGATGCCGGAGGAGCCCAGCAGCTCGAGCGGATTCTCCCGCCCGTCCCAGCGGTTCCAGTCGCCGACGACGGAGACCGCGCGCGCGTTGGGAGCCCAGACGGCGAACGAGACGCCCTCGTCGACGACGTGGGCGCCGAGCCGCTCGTAGATCCGCTCGTGGCGTCCACTCGCCCGCGAGGTGGAGATCGAGCTCGCCGATCCTCATAGTTCCTGCTCGAGCATCGCGGAGAATCCCGGCGACCGGGATCGAGACCCAGTCAGGCCGGTTGCCGAGCTCGTGCCGGATCTCGTGGACCGCTTTCTCGAGCTCGAAGACGGTCAGCAGCCGCTCGATCGACTTCCGGTCGGGTGGCAGCAGCGGCGGCTCGACGGTGGCCAGGTAGCCCTCGAGGAACTCAGGGCGGCATTGCTCCTCCCAGCCTCGGGTGGTTCCACGTTGCGCTGGATCACCGACGCCGAGGCGGCGTAGGCGAAGGAGCGCAGCATCCCGCGACATCCCGCAGCGGCGAGCGCTTGCGCCGCTGGTCCGGCACCGAGCGAGCCGGCTCGCCCTCGAAGTCGAGAATCAGCCAGTCCTCGTTCGGTCGTCCAGAGCGCCTGGCCCAGGTGGTAGTCGCCGTGATGGCGGATGACCCTGCCGACGCTCCCGATGTGCGTGAGCGAGCGGAGCCAGTCGCGGACCTCCTCGCCGCGGCCGCGGCACGGGCGCGACCGCCGGGATGTCGGGCAGGGCTGCGAACACCCGCTCGATCTCCTCGTCGATCGAAGCGCGAGATCGAGCGCGAGCGCCTCGGTGCTGGGCTCCTCGGGCGCGAAGTACTGGTCGACCGGATCGGAGGCGAGAGCGTTGTGGAGCTCCGCGCGTGACCTCACCCAGCCGGCGGGTGCGCCGGGAGCCAACCGGATCCGAAGCGAGCGTGTCGAGTGCGAGCTCCCAGCCGTCCCCGTTGGACGGAATGAATTGCCTGCAGGATCGCGAGCGTCGCCTCGAGCGGCCTGCCCTCGCAGGAGATGTAGCCCTCGAGGGCGGCGATGTGCTCGAAGCCCCGCTCGGTGAGGAAGCCGCAGGATCTCGAGCTCCGGGTTCATCCCTGCCTCGATCCGGCGGTAGAACTTGAGCGCCAGGCGCTCGTCGAGGCACGAGCGAGCTGTTCGACTGCTCCGCACCCATCGGCTCGGACGTCGGAGTGCTCCCCGACGCTGTCCCGGCAGCGTCGCCGGTAGCTGACGGAAGACGAGCGTCGCCTCACCGAGTGTCGAGCGTGCTCGCCGGCGGCGGACGAGGCTCGATGATCCGGCGAACGAGCTCGGCGTCGGCGATCGCGTCGTATGCGACATCCAGCCCTCTGTCGCAGCGATGATCGCAGGCCTTCCAGCTTGTCCGACTCGGCTCTGAAGCCGAGCGGCAGGTGGTACAGGTCGTGGCTCTGCAAGCCGTAGCCGCACCTCGACGATCGCGAGCGCGAGAAGCGGCGACTCACCTGGAACGACGCCGGCGTGCGAGCGACCCGCGCGTCGAGCACGTCTCGTGACTTGCCGCCGAACCAGCGCTGCGAAGCAATCGTCCCGAGCAGGACGAGACCGTCGAGGAAGTGCAGGTCGCCGCTGATCGATGCGAGTCCTGAGGTCAGTCGCCATCGGCCGGATCCTGGAGTTGGAACCAGAAGAAGCCGCGCGGGCCGAGCGTGAGACAGGTACGGCAGGTCGCCGATCCTGGGAACTCGGTGTTGCCGAAGAGCTCTCGACCGGCACCCGGCCGGCGAACGGCGAGAGGTCGAGCTCGACCGCCTGCGCGCGTGCGCGCGAGGTTGTGCACGCAGAGGACGATGTCCTCCGCGAAGCGAGCGGATGTGGGCGAAGATCTTCGGGTTCTCGGGCGCGCAGCGGCTCGTAGGTCGCCGAGCCCGAAGACCGGGTGCTCCTTGCGCAGCGCGATGAAGCGCCGCAGCCAGCGCAGCAGCGACGTCGGCGTGCGCAGCTGCGCCTCGACGTTGACCGCCTGGAAGCCGTAGACGGGATCCATCAGCGGCGGCGAGGTAGAGCTGCGGCGAAGTCGGCGCGGAGAAGCCGCCGTTGCGGTCGCCGGTCCACTGCATCGGCGTGCGCACGCCGTCGCGGTCGCCGAGGTAGACGTTGTCGCCCATCGCCGATCTCGTCGCCGTAGTAGAGCACCGGGCGAGCCGGGCAGCGAGAAGAGGATCGCGTGCATGAGCTCGATCTCGTCGCGGCCGCCGTCGAGCAGCGGCGCGAGCCGCCGGCGGATCCCGAGGTTGAGCTGCATCCGCGGGTCGCTCGCGTACTCGCTGCGTACATGTAGTCGCGCTCCTCGTCGGTGACCATCTCGAGCGTCAGCTCGTCGTGGTTGCGCAGGAAGAGCGCCCCACTGGCGTGTCGTCGGGATCGGCGGCGTGCGGTCGAGGATCTCGATCATCGGCGGCGCCTCCTCGCGCCGCAGCGCACATGAACATGCGCGGCATCACCGGGAAGTGGAACGCCATGTGGCACTCGTCGCCGTCGCCGAAGTACTCGACGACGTCCTCGGGCCACTGGTTCGCCTCGGCGAGCAGCACGCGGTCGGGGTAGCGCGCGTCGACCTCGGCCCGCACGCGCTTGAGGTACTCGTGCGTCTCGGGCAGGTTCTCGCAGTTCGTGCCCTCGCGCTCGTAGAGGTACGGCACCGCGTCGAGCCGGAAGCCGTCGAGCCCGAGGTCGAGCCAGAAGCGCAGGACGTTCGAGCATCGCGTCCTGCACCTCGGGGTTCTCGTAGTTGAGGTCGGGCTGGTGGCTGAAGAAGCGGTGCCAGTAGTACTGCGCCGCGCACGGGGTCCGAGCGTCCAGTTCGAGACCTCGGTGTCGATGAAGATGATCCGCGCGTCCTCGTAGCGCTCGTCCGTGTCCGACCACACGTACCAGTCGCGCTTCGGCGCCGTCCGGGTCCGCGCGGGACTCCTGGAACCACGGGTGGTCGGCCGAGGTGTGGTTCATGACGAGGTCGGCGATCACGCGCATCCCGCGCTCGTGCGCCGCTCGACGAACGCGCGGAAGTCCTCGACGGTGCCGTAGTCCGGGTGGATCGTCGTAGAAGTCGGCGATGTCGTAGCCGCCGTCGCTGCAGCGGCGACGGGTACATCGGCAGCAGCCAGATGCAGTCGATCCCGAGCCACTGCAGGTAGTCGAGCTTCTCGATCAGGCCGCGGAAGTCGCCCGGAGCCGTCGTCGTTGCCGTCGAAGAAGCGCGCGAGTGTGGATCTCGTAGAAGACCGCGGTCTTGAACCACAGCGGGTTCGCCTCGAACCAGTGCCCGGGCTCAGACAAACCAGCCACGCAGCGGTGTCAGACTCGTGCCAGAGTCGTGCCAGACTGTCTCGACACCGTGTCAGAGTCGTCTCTGACACCAAATATCGCTCGTACGGCATAAAACACTGCACGACGGTGCTCACCCTCCGATTTTCATCACATGCGACTGTCCGGGGCCGAGTCCAACGTAGTTGCGACCGATCCGCCAGCGGTAGCGCTCGCCCGTCAGCAGGTCACGCACCGGGAACTCCTCCGGGAGACCGATGTCCGGCGGGACGACGACGACGCCTCTCGCGGGGCGCACGCGGGTCGAGGTTGACGGCGACCGCGATCTCCGTTCCCTTCGCATAGGCGAACACGTGCTCGCCGTGCGTCCCGAGCAGGCGCAGGTTCTCGAACCGCTGCAGCGCCGGCTCGGCGCGGCGGATCGCGTTCAGCCGCTGCACGAGCGGCAGCAGCGGCCCGTCCAGCTTGCGCTGCTTCACCTCGTACTTCTCCGAGTCGAGGTACTCCTCCGCTCCCCGTCACCGGCACGTTCTCGAAGTGCTCGTAGCCGGAGTAGATCCCGCATGAGGGCGAGAGCGTCGCGGCCAGCACGAGCCGCGCCTCGAACGCGGGCGGGCCACCCTCCTGGAGGTACTCGTGGAGGATGTCCGGCGTGTTCACGAAGAAGTTCGGCCGGTAGAACCGCGCCCACTCGAGCAGCATCTGCAGGAATTCCGTGAGCTCCGCCTTCGTGTTCTTCCACGTGAAGTAGGTGTACGACTGGCTGAAGCCGATCTTTCGCGAGCGTGGTCATCATCGCCGGACGCGTGAACGCTCTCGGCGAAGAAGACCGTGTCGGGGAAGTCGTCGCGCACCTCGCGGATCAGCCACTCCCGGAAGGGCACCGACT
>ERZ1370068.498-contig-10453_pt1 | contig 27921 bp, 51 predicted proteins | sample MGYA00561227_ERZ1370068 | MGnify/ENA primary metagenome ERZ1370068 (study PRJEB38410, sample SAMEA6850437) | metagenome | study: Metagenomic assessment of the ecological functions of the soil: analysis of the soil microbiota associated with the...
GGTGTGCTTCGTTCAGTTACGTATTGCTCAAGACTTCCGCAAGCGTGTGGGTGCTTGCGTTGTCGCCGCCATCGCTGATCACGATCATCACTTTCTTTTCGCGAGTGCCGGTCTGCAGTCGTTTTCGTGCGAAGACCATCGCATCGTAAAGAGCAGTCATGCCCCGCGCTGGCGTCGGCGACCGCGATACCCAGATCTTCCGCGCGATTGGTGAGTGGGATGTCGTCCGGCAGGCCCAGGGTCACCTTCTCGTTGAGTTGATACGAACATCTGATCTTCCGGGCTGCTGGAGTGGACGAACGTCCCGGGTTGCCGATCACATCCGACAGCTTGCTCGCATGCTTCCGCTGTGGTCGACCACCAGTCCCAGTTACCGGAATATCTTCGTGCCTGGAACAGGCGGACCGAAAGATTGGCCGGACACCGTCCTCGGCATACCTGAAAGTCACCCGACTGCCCAAATCGGAAGCGAGCCGGCCCCTTTCGCATCCAGCGCACGGTAGCGTTCCAGCAGCACCAGGTGGACGGTTGACAGCGATCCGGAAGGGGCTGCCACAGCTTGGGGTTCGGCATCGCCCGTGACACTGCCGTGCCATCAGGAGCAACGGGAGGGCCTAGCGTTTACGTATTGGCGATCCAGCTTTGCGCCACCCTCCGCTCGTTACCCATTCTTTACCATATTCCCGCCATGGCGGCGCTGGCGCGCTTCATTTGCGACGCCCGCGCGTGTTTAGCGCGAGCGTACCACGCCGCTGTGACGCGCTTTTCGGTCGCTCGGAGGGCCGAGTGTGCGCGCCCAGCGCCGGAACGCCGAACAACGCGATCAGCGCGCTCTTTCGGACCTCCGCTGTGGCCGGGAGCGCTTGCCCCGCGAGCCTGGCGCTGCTTCAGTCTTCACGCCAGCGCTGCACTTCCGTGCTACGCCGGGGGCGGAGTAACCCTCGGCGACTTGGATCTCTCTCTTCGGATCGGCTTGGCCGTGCAGCCCGCGAGTCGGCGTCCTCAGCTCTGCTACCACCGGCGCATCCGCGGCAGGCTCGATCGGCTCCAACCAGCTTCGACAGGAATTCACGGCCGGCGTAAGACAGAACTGGCGTGTTGGTGGCCTTGCGCGAGAGCGATCGCCTGCGCCTTCGGATAGACGAATTCCTCGCCCCAGTTTCTGCCCGGATAGAACCAGGCGCGGAGCGCTTCCGGCTCGCCCTGCTGGTCTTTCCGTGAATGTGATCACGGTCTTGTCGGTGGCCTTGAGGCGATAGTTCGGGATTGCCAGAATCGTGGCGTAGATCGATCGGTTTCGTCCTTGTTGAAAGATCTGGACGATATGGCGGTCGGACTGCGAATCCAGGATCGTGAACATACAATGTGCCGGCGCGGCAACACCCCACCGATTAGGTGAACCCAGAATCTCCACAGGACCACTAAGGTGATCACCAGTTTTCCTGTTCCAATCGTCCGCCTGGCGAGCATGGCGCGAACAGGCTTCTACTGCCATCAGCGCCATACCACCCCACCGTCGTCGTCTGCTCTATGGTCAGCTGCATTTTCATGCTCTTCCTTTGCGTCAAGACTTTGAGCGTCCCCGCACACCCCAGAGGGCATTTCGGGGTCCACGGCGCCGAATCGCCGTTAGGCCTTATATCCGCGCTCGCGCGCAGCCTTGCAGGCCGGCGGATGGAGCCGCGGGATTCGGCCACTCGGCGTCATGTGACCGAGATGCGGTCACCGCGCAATCCCGGATATTAGTGGCACACGTTCGTCTGCGACAGGCCGACCGCCTGCAGCACCCAAACGCAAACACCAGCTACAACGACCACGTTCAGGATCGTTTGATGCTCGAAGCCATGGGAATGTATCGGTGCTGATTGGAGATACAAGGCTATCCCAACTATGATCAGCACAACGACAAGATTTACTAAAGGCATTTTAGGTACTCCTCGAGGTGTAAGGAGCAATTGGTGGCCCAATGTTACATGCGCTTGGAGTCAACCGCGCCCACTAGCGGCATCTTAGTCGCCATCAGTGTCATGAACTGCACGTTTGCCTCGAGCGGAAGATCCGCACATGTACACGATGGCGTCGGCGACAGTGCTTGAGATTCATGCGAGGCTCCACCATCATCGTCCCGTTCGCCTGCATCACGCCGTCGTTCATCCGCTCGGTCATTTCCGTCGCGGCGTTTCCGATATCGATCTGGCTGCAGCGCGATATCGTACTTGCGCCCGTCCAGCGAAAAGCACTTGGTGATTCCCGTGACCGCGTGCTTCGTGGCCGTATAGGGCACATGATTGGGCCGCGGCGACGTCGCTGCGATCGAGCCGTTGTTGATGATGCGGCCGCCTCGGGGAGTCTGATCTTTCATCATGCGGAATGCCGCCTTGCGCGCACAGGAAGACGCCCGTCAGGTTGACATCGCACAATCGCACTCCACTTCTCGAACGGCAGATCCTCAATCGGAATTCCCGGCGCGTTCAGGCCCGCACGTTGTTAAACAGGACGTCGCAGCCGTCCGAACTCGCCCTTCACCTTCGCCGAACAGCGCGTTTACCGAATCCGGTTTGCTCACATCCGTGCGCAACCACGAGCATCCTGCCGGGTCCGCCGTCCGCCTATTGCGGCGGTCTTCTCGAGTTCGGCGACGCGGCGTCCGGCAAGTGCCACCGGAAGTACCCGGCCGCGTAACGCCAATGCCGACGCCCGTCCATGCACCGCTTCCGGCGCCCGTCACCAACGCGATTCGTTCGTTCGTTGCCATCCTGTTTGTATCCTCTCTTGTCTTGTGGGGCGGGCTTGCCCGCCAACGCCTGCATGCGGGCGCACACTCTCCTCAACGAAGTATAATGTCCAAGGCATTTCAAATGGGCGGAGGGGGAGGAATGCGTCTGTTACTCCGGATCGCGCCGGTGCTGTTCCTGGCGGTATTGTTCGCTCAGTCTGATCCCCCTGAGAAAACTCGCCCGTGACCATCCTCGAAAACAAGTGCGCCGCCTGCCACGGCGCCGCGCGCATGTCCGATCTCGACCTGCGCGACCGTCGACGCCATCCTGAGGGGCGGCAAAGCGCAGCTCCGCCATCGTCCCCGGTAAACGCACGAATGAGAGCCTGCTCTACAAAGCCGTGCGCCGCGAGGGCGATATCGCAAATGCCGCCCGGAAAGAGCGCGCTCACCGCGGCGGAAGTCAACGCCATCCGCGACTGGATCAACGGCGGCGCAAAGTGGGCATCCACTCCCAAGAACGCGCCTGCGGGCGACATGGTGGTCCTTCAAGAAGCCGGTGCGGCCTGCGGTGCCCACGGTGAAGGACGCATCGCGAGTCCGCAATCCCATCGACGCCTTCATCCTCGCGAAGCTCGAGCAGCAAAGGCCTTCACCTCGCGCCCCGAAGCCGATCGCGCGCACCTTCGCCCGCCGCGCCTATTTCGACCTGCACGGACTGCCGCCCACGCCCGAACAGGTCGACCGAGTTCGTCAACGACAAGTCCCCGATGCCTACGAAAAGATTGATCGACCGCATTGCTCGCATCTCCGCGATACGGCGAGCGCTGGGGCCGCTACTGGCTCGATCTGGTCCGCTACGCCGACACATCGGGATTTGAGACCGACCACTTCTTCATCACCGCGTGGCGCTATCGCGATTGCGTGATCGAGTCGTTCAATCGCGACAAGCCCTACACCACCTTCGTGCAGGAACAGATCGCCGCCGACGAGCTTTGGCCCACCAGCATGGATCTGGACGGCACCAGCAAGCTGTCCGAAGGAGAAGGAGGAGAACGTCCACCGGCGGATCGGCACCAGCCTCGTTCACGATCGGCTCATTTCCCATCGAGTACACCTATTACGGCGAGCAGTTCCGCGCGGAATGGGAGGCGGACGCCGTCGATACCGTCGGCGCGGCTTTCATGCTGGGCTCGACTGTCGGATGCGCGCGCTGCCACGATCACAAGTTCGACCCCATCAGCCAGCGCGATTACTACCGCATGAACGCGCTCTTCGCCGGCAGCGTCGAGCGCGAGATTCCGCTCGTGCAGCCTGTTCGACGTTCAGACCAGCATCGCGTAACTTTCCGCTGCTTGCGCCAGGCGCAGGTCCTGAAACAGATGGCGGCGCGTGGCGGACGTGGAGGCCGCGGCGGACGGTCGGCGGAAGAGCGGCGACGGTCAGGCCAACCAGCCGAGCGCCACCGAGACCGATGCCCGCCGCCGCGCCGCCGCGTCCAGCCGCCGTCGATCCGCAGCGCGCGCGCTCTGCTCCAACAACTCGGCGAAGCCTATCTCCGCGGCGCCCGAGCGCTATCCCACCGCCAACGTCCTCGGCGCACGAAGAGGTGGTTCCCGACACCCACATTCTGGTTCGCGGCGATTTCAAGAACAAGGGCGAGAAAGTGGAGCCCGGCTTCCTGTCCGCGCTCAACCCGGGCCGCCCATCGTCAGAGCCGAAGGACGTTCTCTTCGTTCCGCAGCGCCGCAAAGCGCTCGCGCTGTGGCTGACCTCCCCGGACAATCCGCTGCTCGGCCGCGTGATGGTCAACCGCATCTGGCAGGGCCACTTCGGCGAGGGAATCGTCCGCACGCCCAACGATTTCGGCCGCCAGGGAGAGCCTCCCACGCATCCGGAGCTGCTCGACTGGCTGGCCGTCGAGTTCGCCGATCGCGGCTGGAGCATCAAGCAGATGCACCGCCTGATCATGCTCTCCAGCGCCTACCGCGCCTCCAGCGTCGCCGATGCAGCAGAGCCTGGCAAAGGATCCGGAGAACCGCTTACCTGAGCCGCATGAACCGCCGCCGCCTGGATGGCGATGCGCTCCGCGATACGATCCTCGCAGTGGCCGGCACACTCAATTTGAAGATGGGCGGCGTCGGCGTGATTCCGCCGCTGACTCGAGAGGAGATTCTCGCCGCGCGTATGCCCAATCTCTGGCCCGCCAATCCCGATCCGGCCGAACACAATGCGCCGCAGCGTCTATCTGCAGATGAAGCGGTCGTTGACCCTGCCCATGCTGCAGATCTTCGATGCGCCCGACACAGCCACCAGCTGCGCCGCGCCGCGAACGCTCCACCGTCGCGCCGCAGGCGCTGGCGCTGATGAACAGCGAATTCACCGTCGCGCAGGCGGAGCTAGTTCGCCGCGCGCAGTACGCGAAGCAGGCTGGCGACAACCCGAAGCCGCGGTCGAGACCGGCTGGCAAGCTCGCCTTCGGCCGTCCGCCTAGCGCCGCGGAACGCGAGACCGCGCTCGATTATCTGCGCCGCAATTCGCTGCCGCGGTTGTGCCTGCTGATCTTCAACATGAGCGAGTTCATCTATGTCGACTAACGATTCGCGTCGCAGCTTTCTGCAGAATGCCGGCATCGGGATCGGCTGGCTCGCCGCCGTGGATCATGTTCCAGCGAAACGGCGCGCGGCGGCGACAGCCAGAACCGCTCGCGCCAAAGAAGCCGCCACTGCCCGCCACCGCCAAGAGCGTGATCTCTCTCTTCATGCAGGGCGGCCCGAGCCAGGTGGACACCTACGATCCCAAGCCGCTGCTGGCGAAACTGCACGGCCAGCATCCGCCGGACAGCTTCGGCAACGAAGATTTCCAGAACGGAAAATTTCGCGACACCGTCATCCTCGGCTCGAAACGGACGTTCAAGACAGTACGGTCAGTCCGGCATCGAGGTCTCCGACCTGTTTCCTGCATACCTCGCAGCACGTCGACGATCTCGCCATCGTCCGTTCCTGTTATCACGAAGGCTTTACCCACTCGCAGGCGCAGTTCCTGATCAACAACGGCTGGCCGCGCGATCGGCCGGCCGAGCCTCGGGTCGTGGATTCTCTACGGTCTCGGCACCGAGAATCAGAATCTGCCGGGCTTTGTGGTGCTGCTCGAGGGCGGCGTCCGCTCGGGTCCGGCGGTCTACGGCCAGGGCTTCCTGCCCGCCGCCTATCAGGGCACGTCCTTCCGGCCCGGGCGCAATCCGATTCTCAATCTCACGCCGCCCAGCGGGCATGGACTCCGACCAGCAGCGCGACCTGCTCGACACGCTGCGGAAAATGAACGAGCAGCACCTGGAGTCGCGCAATCACGATTCGGAACTCGCCGCCCGCATCGAGTCGTACGAGCTCGCCTTCCGCATGCAGATGTCGGCGCCGGAAGCCACCGATGTCAGCAGCGAATCCGAAGCCACCAAGAAGCTGTACGGGCTCGACGATCCCGTCAGCGCGCCGACTTCGGCGGCCGCTGCCTCTCTGGCGCGACCGCCTGGTGGAACGCGGCGTGCGCTTCGTGCAGGTGTGGAATGGCAATGGCATGAATGCCGACGACTGGGACGGCCATATCGCAGTGCGACAAGAATCACCTGGCGAGCGCCGCCCAGACCGACAAAGGCGTGGCCGGGCTGCTCGACGGACCTGAAAGCCCGCGGTCTGCTCGATTCGCACGCTGGTGATCTGGGGCGGCGAATTTGGCCGCAGTCCCGACGTCGGATGGCGGCGCCGGGCGGCGCCGACGGGCCGCGACCACAATCCCGTACGGCTTCACCATCTGGATGGCGGGCGGCGGCATGAAGGGCGGCCAGGTCATCGGCGACACCGATGAACTCGGCCTGCGTGCCGTCGCCGATCCAGGTCCACCTCAACGACTTCCATGCGAGCATTCTCGGCCTTGCTGGGTCTGGACCACACCAAGCTCACCTATCCCTACCTCGGGCGGAACTTCCGCCTCACCGACGTGGGCGGCAAGACCGACTCTCGTAGAGAAACTTCGGCAAAGGGTAACGTCATGAACGAGCCGCCACACTCTTGCTTCGTCATCGCTTCCGCCGCTTTCGCGGCCGACCCCTCCGGATCTGGTCCGCGAGGCCGCCAGCGGCTGGACCCAGGTCGCGCTGTCAAACAGGATGCCACCGGCCTCAAACGCTTACATGGCCGACGACCTCCAATATGCCCACGCCGGCGGCCAGACGCAGACAAGGGACCAGTATGTCGCCGCGGTGACCAACGGACCAGCGCAGCTACGAGTCGTTCACCTTTAGCGATGTGAAGATTAAGGTCTATGGCAAGGCCGCGGTACTTACCGGCTTCTGTAGACGTCAAGATGGTTGGACAAGACGCGTTTCGCGTGCGCACCTTGCAGGTCTACGTGGAAAACAACGGACAATGGCAGATGTCCGCGCACCAATCGACACGTCTGGGCCGCTAGTCAGGACGAAGCCTTCCTGGCTCGTGTCGTGTTCAGATTGACACTGCACGCTCGATCTCAATAGACTGATGTCGCTTAACGTGGCGAAAGTATCCGAGGGGGTTCGGGGATGACTCTACGACGAGTTCTCTCATCTATCCGCGCTTTCGCTCGGATTACTTCATTGCCGCTCGCGGCGCAGGAAGCCCGTGGCACTTTACTCGGCCGCGTTACCGATTCAACAGACGCCGTTAGTCCTGGGCGCCAAGGTCGAAGCGCCAGAACGTCGATACCGGCGTCCGATTTCAGCTTCGTTAACCAATCGAACCGGCGATTACATTTTTCCGCTGCTGGTCCCGGGACTTATTCGGTCAAGGTGGAACATCCCGGCTTCAAGACCTACACCCGGACCGGGATCGTCGTCCGGGTCAACGACCAGGTGGCGATCAACGTCGACCTGGAAATCGGGCAGGCGTCAGCAGACGGTGCGAGGTCAAAGCGCGAGACACCGCTGCTCGACACGTCGTCCGCGTCGATGGGGCAGGTAGTCGAGAGCCGCACGATCAACGAACTTCCTCTGAAAGACGGCATGGTGCTCACGATGGCGCACTCTGCGCCCGGCGTGATCTTCACGCCGGAATCCGCCGGTTACGTGCGCCCGTTCGACACCAGTTCGCCATCCACCATGTCGATCGACGGCACACGCTCCGGAAGCAACCAGTTCATGATGGATGGCGCGCCCAACATGCAGGGAACGCAGATCGCCTACTCGCCGCCTCCGGGCGTGGTGGAAGAGTTCAAGGTCCAGAGCGCCACCTTCGACGCCAGCTTCGGGCTTCATGGGCGGCGCTGCGCATCAACATGAGCCTGAAGTCCGGCACCAACAGCGCTGCACGGCCAGGTCTATTACTTCATGCAGAACCCGGTGTTCAACGCCGACAAGTACTTCCGGCTGGCCGCCGGCAAACCGCAGTTCCGGCTGTACCGGTGGGGCGGCAGCGTCAGCGGCCCGGTCGTCATTCCTAAGCTGTACAACGGCCGCAACCGGACATTCTTCATGTACGGCTACGAGGGCATCTGGAGCTTCGACCCCTCGCCGTGGGTGGTCGAGAGCCGTGCCGACGCGCGGCGCATGCGCACGGGCGATCTCTCCGAGTCTGCTGGCCCTCGGATCGCGCTATCAGATCTACGATCCGTACTCCGATCAGCCCAGCCGCCAACGGGCGGTTCAGCCGCCAGCCGCTGCCGAACAACATGATTCCGACCAACCGGATTAACCCGGTCGCCGCGAAGATCGCCGACCTTGTGGGACTCGCCGAACCAGGCCGGGCACCGTCGGACGGGACCAACAATTACACAAAGGGCAAGAACGCGCAGGACACCTACTGGAACCACATTGTCCGCATCGACCACAACGTCTCGGAAAAGCAGCGCTTCTATGTCCGCACGAATTTCACCGACCTGCAGCGGCCCGGAAAACATCCGCCATAACGACGCGGTCGGGCGACAATTTCTACCGCTACAACAAGGGCTTCGCCTTCGATGACGTCTACACCGTTATCGCCTCGGTTCTTCCTGAACACGCGCTACACGCTGACCCGCTTCATCACCGGCTACGACGCCGTATCAGCAGGGATGGGATCTGGCGGGCCTGGGCTTCTCCTCGAACTTCATCAATCAGATCAACGCCGTGGATCCGCGCTACTATGAAGCTGCCGAATATCACCGTGAGCGGCTACTCGAGCCTGGGCGGAGTCAACTCCGCCGGAACAATGTCGCCACCGACATTCACGAGGCTGCGGTCAACTTCACGCACCATCGTCGGCGCGCACACTCTGCGCTACGGCTTCGCCTATCGCGTCTACCGCCGCAACAATTTCAATCTGGGAAACTCCGTCGGGCAATCTTCAACTTCGATTCCACCTGGACGCGCGGCCCTCTCGACAACTCGCCCGCGGCGCCGATGGGACAGAGCTTCGCCGCGTTCCTCTACGGGCTCCCGGGCAGCGGCAGCTTCACCGATCAACGATTCCTACGCGGACCAGTCCACTGTGCCGGCGCTCTTTGTTCAGGACGACTGGAAGCTGAGCCGCAAACTCACCTCTGAGCCTCGGCCTGCGCTACGAGCGGCCCATCGCCGGTCACCGAGCGCTACAACCGCAGCGTCCGGGGCTTCGACGCCGAACGTCGCAAGCCCGATCCAGGCGCAGGCGCTGGCCAACTATGCGCGAAGTCCGATTCCCGAAGCTGCCGGTCAGCCAGTTCAAGGCTCTCGGCGGCCTGACCTTCGCGGGCGTCAACGGCCAGCCGCGCGAACTCTGGAAGATCCGACCAGAACCTGATCATGCCGCGCATCGGCTTCGCCTATTCCATCACGCCGATGACCGTGGTGCGCGGCGGCTACGGGATCTTCTTCGACGCGCTCGGCGTGGTCAATGTGAACGTCAACCAGACGGGCTTCAGCGCAGTCCACCGATCTGGTTCCATCGCTCGATAATGGACTGACCTCATGCCGCCAACCTGACCAATCCGTTTCCCGGCGGATTTCTAGCCGCCGCCCGGCGCTCCGGCGGGCTGTCCACCAGCCTCGGTCAGGCGCATCACGTTCTTCGACCCGAACACGACTTCCTCCTACATGCAGCGCTGGCAGCTTGCCCTGCAGCGTCAGCTGGTGGCCAACACTCTGATCGAAGTTTCCTACGTCGGCAATCGCGGCACCCGCATGCAGGTGACCCAGCGATCTCAATCCGACTCCCGCGCAATACCTGAGCACCTCGCCGGTCCGCGACCAGGCCGCCATCGACTTTCTGAGCGCGCAGGTGGCGAATCCGTTCTACCCGCTGCTGCCCAAGACCAATCTGGCATCCACGACCGTGGCGCGTTCCCAGTTGCTCAAGCCCTATCCGCAATACAGCGGCGTGAGTACCACGCAGAACATCGGCTACTCCTGGTATCACTCGCTGCAAGTGCGCATCGGAGAAGCGCTTCTCGCGCGGGCCTGAACGCCTCGCTGTCGTACACGTGGTCGAAGAACCATGGAAGCGCTCTCGTATCCTGAATGCGACCGATCCGAGGCTGGAAGAAGTGATTTCCAGCCAGGACCGGACCCACCGTCTGGCGGTTACCGTGGATGTACGAGCTGCCCTTCGGACGCGGCAAGCGCATTCGCACGGTCCGTCGAATGCCGTGGTCTCGAAGATCACTCAGCGGCTGGCAGGTGCAAGGGATCTACACGGCCCAGAGCGGCGCGGCGCTGGGATTCGGCAACGCCATCTTCGTGGGCGATCTGCACAATATCCCGCTTCCCAAGGATCAGCGGAACGTCGACCGCTGGTTCAACATCGATGCCGGCTTCAACCGCAACACCGCCACCGCAGCTCGGGTCGAACATCCGCACTTTCCCGTCGCGATTCTCCGGCGTCCGCGCCGACGGGCCGAACAACTGGGACATGTCGTTCATCAAGAACACGCGGATTACGGAAAGAACCCAGCTTCAGTTCCGCGCCGAAGCCATCAACGCGCTGAACCACCCGCAGTTCACCGCGCCGAATACCACCGCCGACCAGCACCGCCTTTCGGCACTGTCACGGGCGAGTTTGCCTGGCCGCGCGTGATTCAGTTCGGACTGAAACTGCTGTTCTGATCAGACCAGTACGTCCTTGATCACGTCGCCGAACACGTCGGTCAGCCGGAAGTCCCGGCCGGCGTAGCGGTACGTCAACTGCGTGTGATCGATCCCGAGCTGCGTACAGCATCGTGGCGTGCAGATCGTGGATCGACACGCGATTCTCCACCGCCTTGAAGCCGAACTCATCCGTCGCGCCGTAGGCCAGCCCGCCCTTGAAACCGCCGCCCGCCGTCCACATGGTGAACCCGTACGGATTGTGATCGCGGCCCGTCCCGCTCTCCGACACCGGCGTGCGGCCGAACTCTCCGCCCCACACGACGACCGTTTCATCCAGCAGCCCGCGGCGCTTCAGGTCGCGCATCAGCGCCGCCGCCGACTGGTCCATCGCCGGGACGCTTCTTGCGGTATTCTTGTCGATGTCCTTGTGGTCGTCCCAACTGCCGCCCGATACCCACGTGCACGAACCGGACGCCGCGCTCCACCAGCCGCCGCGCCAGCAGGCAGCCGTGCCCGAACGGAGTTATCGCCGTACTCGTCGCGCACTGCCTGCGGCTCTTTGCGGATGTCGAAGACGTCCATGCGCCTCGAACTGCATCCGATAGGCGCCTTCCATCGCTCTTGATGCGCCCTTCCAGATAATCGTCCTGCCCGAACGACTGCGCTGTAACTCGCGATTCAGTTCCTGCAGCGCGTCCAGTTGCCGCCGCTGCGTCTTGGCGTCCAGCCACTTGTTCTGCAGGTTCTGCGATCATCTTCTCCGGCGCCGGTTTCCGAATCGCTGAAAGGAGTTCCCTGATGCTCCGCCGGCAGGAAGCCCGCGCGCGTCACCGACCCGCCGAGTCCGCCCGCGCCGCCGGCCCGAATCCAGCGCGACAAACGCCGGCAGGTTCTGGTTCTCGGTCCCGAGCCCATAGGAGATCCAGGATCCCAGCGACGGCCGGTTCGCCAGGATACGTGCCGGTATGGATACAGACCGCAGCGCCAGGCGTGTGCGTGGGGTTGAACGTAGTACATCGACCGGATGCACGCACACGTCGTCGATCACGCGAGGCCATGTTCTTCATGAGTCTCGCTGCACATCGATCCCGCTCTGCGTCCGTACTTCTGGAACGCGAACGGGCTACGGCATCAGACCGCCGGTCTGGCGCTCGGTGCGCAGATCGACCGACCCGGGCCGCTGGCCCTGATACTTTCACCAGCGCCGGCTTGGGGTCGAACATATCCACGTGCGATGGCCCGCCGGAAAGAAAGAGGCTGATCACGTGCTTGGCTTTGCCCGGCGTGCGCGTGCCGGCATAGCGTCCCAGCGGCTGCGGCTGGCTCGAGCGGCGCGCCCAGCAGCGACGGACAGCCCCACCGCACCGACTCCGCCGAACACCGATTGAATCATCCTGCGCCGCGATAGGTTCTCGATCATTGCCAGAAAATCTCCTCGTTGCTGGACAGCAGCACCTGCGCGTATTGCTCGATCGTTGCCCTGCGCCAGATAGCCGAGCGCCAGATCGAGTTCTTTCGCGCTGGGATCGCGCGACAGCACTTTGCGATACAGGCTGCGCATCCTTCGCCTTGTCGTCCGGTCTCCGGTTTCACCGCCGCCGCCAGCGCCTCCGCTTCGACGCGCATGAACGGGCTGTTCATGATGAAAAAGCTGCTGCAGCGATGTCGTCGTGAGGTCGCGGCCGCCGCTGGTCTGCACCGGATCGGGGAAATCGTAGACCTTCAGCAGATTGCTCAGGCGCCCGCGGCTCACACGCGCCGTACACGGTCCGGCGCACGCTGGTCTCCGGCTTCGGCGTCTTCGGACGGCCCGTACATCTTGTCGCTCAGGCGGCCGGCCGAGCGCGCAGCAGCGTATCGCGATAAGATTCCGCATCCGAGGCGCCGCGGGTTCATTCGCCACAACAGCGAGTTGATCTGATCGACCTTCTCCGCATCCGCACGCGGCCGGCTGGATTGCCGGTACGCCGCCGACAGCATGATCTCGCGATTGCAGCCACTTCAAGCGACCAGCCATGCGCGATGAAGCGCGCCGCCAGATCGTCCAGCAGTTCCGGATGAGTCGGCTTTTCGCCCTGCACTGCCGAAATCGCTCGGCGTGGCGACCAGAGGCCTGCCGAAGTGCCATCCCCACACACGATTCACGATCACGCGCGCGGCCAGCGGCGCCGCGTCGGTGAAGATCTTCTCCGCCAGGTCCAGCCGCCCCGATCCGTTCTTCAGCAGGCCGTCGCCCTTGGCAAGTACGGCGGGAAAATGGCGCGGAACGATCTCGCCGGGCGTCGCGACGTTGCCGTGCAGCAGCACCGGGAAATCGCGGGCTTCCCGGCTTTGTAGACCAGCCAGGTGAATTGCGGGTCGGTGCCATCCACGATATTGCGCCGCATCGTAGACGGAATTCATGAACGGCTCGTTCGAAGTCGGTTGACGCGGCCTGCGCCGGTTCGGCTGCGGCGCCGCGACGGCCGCGACCGCACGCCCGCCGACCGGAGTACCAGCCGGAGTCGCAGGTGCCGCGGAGCGGTGCGGGAGCGACGCTGCGGCGCAGTCCAGAATTTCTCCAGGCTCTTCAGCAGCGGCGGATACTGCTCCAGCGTCGCCGTCATCTCCGTCTTCAGGGCCTCGATCTCCGCCTTCCACTTCGCCGACGCGCGCTTCCGGAGCCCACCACCGTGGACGCTTCGCCGGTCAGCAGGTTCGCCGCGTAGCGCAGATCGAACAAGCGGTTCTGCGCCGCAGATAGCGGGCTGCTCCACGTTCGGGTCCACGTCGATCATCGGGCCGCTCGACGCGCATGGTGGACGCGAACACGCCCACCAGCCCGTAATAGTCCTTGGTGGTGATCGGGTCGAACTTGTGGTCGTGGCAGCGTGCGCAGCTCACGGTCAAGCCCGAGCAGGCCGCGCGACACGGCGTCCACACGCTCGTCCCAGTCGTCGGTCAGTGAAGCCGCCGATCACGTCCACGCGACAGGCGCTGATCGCTTGTGATAGATCGGCGCCGCGCCGAGGTAGCCGAGGGCCCGCATGTCGTCTCGCGGGCGTGCCCGGCATCAGATCGGCCGCGAGTTGCAGCTTTACGAAACGGTCGTAGGCACGTCGCGATTCACGGCATCGGATGATCCAGTCGCGATACCGCCACGCGAAGGGATACGCCGGATTGGTGGCTTCCGACGTCGGGTTGTCCTCGCCGTAAGCGTGCCACGTCCATCCAGTGCCGGCCCCAGCGCTCGCCGTATTGCGGCGAGGCCTGCAAACGGTCGATCAGTTCTTCCCAGGCATCGGGCGAGGGATCGTTGGCGAATGCCTCCACCTCTTCGTAGGTCGGCTTGTACCCCACCAGATCGACATACGCGCGGCGCACCAGCGTGCGATCTCTTCGCGTGGGCGAAGGCTTCAGCCCTTCGCCTCCAACTTCGCGAGAATGAACGAATCGATCGGGTTGACCGGCCACGTCGGCGTTCTTCACTTTGGGCGCAGTACGGCGCTTGAGCGGTTGAAAGGCCCACCACTTCAGGCCGTCTTCCACGCGACATCCGCTTTATAGGCCGTGGCCGGCGGGACTGCCGGCGCGGTGGCAGGCGGCGCCGGCATCGGCATTCCCGCCCGCGATCCACTTCTCGAAGTCCGCGATCACCGCATCCGGCAGCTTGCCTGAGGGCGGCATCTGCAGACGAGCATCGGTGTACGAGAGGGCCTGACCAGACGGTCGCTTACCTTCGCGCACGCCGTCCTTGCGGTCCAGCACCAGGCCCGCTCATCGGTGCCTTCAGCGCGGAGGAGTGGCAAGGATAGCATTTAGCCGCCAGTACCGGCCGGATCTTAGTCTCGAAGAAGGCGACGTCCGGCGCCTGAGCCCGCAGGCCGGTGCACACCACCGAAAACAGCAGGAATCTGAACCCAGTGACAGCCAAACAGCTCTCCCTTTATCTTTAGAAACGATTGTATCGTGAGCACCTCCAGCGGTAACAAGGGAGCGCCAAAAAACAACTCGCCTTTTTCCCCTCCACTTGACGCGAACGTATTTCAGGGTCGACCCTTCCGGAGGGCTATTCACCCCAAGTAGCCGGGAGTCCCCTGATGCGTACCCAAAGAGCCGAGAATCGCCCATCCATCACGAAAAATGCCAAACGAAACCATTTCCGCGCCCAACACCGAAAAAAGAACACCCGACACCTTCGACGCGAACCAATCTCATCGTCGACCGAGCGCATTCCCGGATGACCATCGCATATTGCAATAAGTGAAGCTTTCGTACGTTCTGCCTTACACGTTTGGCGCGCGGCGTGCGTCAAAGCTCATGAGGCTTCATAGGCTCTTAACAGGGGTTACTCGCAGTGTCACTCGCGGTGCCGGCGTTCGCCGGCGATACGGCACTGGACGCACTGCTCAAGGGCGTCGAGACTCGCTACAACAAGAGCCAAGACGCTCCAAGTCCTTTTCCATGAGGATTATACGCCTCCCGGCCGGGCCAAGCGGTCGAGAGCGGCACACCTCGCTCTGCGCAAGCCCGGGAAGATGCGCTGGGATTACGATCAGCCCAAAGGCAAGCTCTTCGTGAGCGACGGAAAATTCCTTTGGCTCTACACGCCTGAGGGAAACCGCGCCGAGCGGATGAAGCTCAAGGAGAGCGACGATATGCGCGCGCCGCTCGCCTTCCTTCTGGGTAAACTAGACTTCCAGAAGGAGTTCCGCAATCTGTCGAGGCGAAGCCCGAAGGCGCCGACATGAGGATTACGGCCGAGCCGAAAACCGACAACCTGCCCTATTCCGCCGTGGAATTCGTGGTCGCTCCGGACCAGCACATCAAGGTGGTCAAGGTCACTGGGTTTGACCGCTCGATCACTGGAGTTCCGCTTCGATCAGGAGAAGGTGGATCCCGCGTTGGACGGTAAGTTGTTCCAGTTTCAGGCGCCTAAGGGCGCGCAGATGGTGGAGACAGGGCAGTAGCCATGGCCGATTTTGTCCTGAAGTACGCGCGACGGGCGCGGCCAGATCCACCACCAGGTGGCCACTGCGGCCTCCGAGAAGGAACTCCGCGAGAAGTACGCCGCAGCAGGGCTTCCTGATTTACCCATCAAAGCCCGCGCCGGGCGCAGTCGGCGGATCCGGCTTGCTGGGCGGCCGCAAGAAGCTGAACCTGGAGAAGTTCCTCATCTTCAACCAGCAATTCGTCACCCTGATCCGCGCCGGACTGCCCATCCTCGAAAGGCGCTGGACCTGCTGGCCGAGCGCCTCACCGATCCCAAACTCGGACCCTACGTCAAGAGCGGTCCGCGACGAGGTCGCGCGGCGGCACACTGCTTAGCGAGGCCTTCCGCCAGCAGGGAATTTTCCCCAAGATCTACGTCACCTCGGTCATGGCAGGCGAGAAAAGCGGCAGCCTTACCGAAGTGCATGGACCGCTACGTCAACTACCAGAAGCTATCGCTGGCGGTACGCAAGAAGGTCATGGTTTCGCTGATGTACCCGTGCGTGCTGATCGTGCCTGGTGGTCCTGTTGATGGTCTTCCTGGTGACCTACGTGGTGCCCACCTTCGCCAACCTTTACAGCAGCATGCAGGCGAAGCTGCCGGTCATGACCGTGTACCTGATCGCCATCGGCACGGCGTCGCAGAAGTATATCGTGTTTTTGCGGCGGCGTTGGTGGGCGGCATCTTTCTGTTCCGCTGGTGGGCGCGGCGCGATTCGGCCCAGCGAAAAAATCGACCAGGTCAAAACTGCGGACTGCCATTGCTCGGCGAAATCTGGTTGAAATACCAGGTGGCGCAGCTGGCGCGCATTTTGAGCACTCTGCTGGTGGGCGGCATCCCGCTGGTGCAGGCCATGGAAACCGCCGCCGATCTCGCTGGGCACGCCGCTGCTCCAGCGCGCGGTGGAAGCCGCCGGCAAAGAGCGTGCGCGAAGGCCAGCCGCTCTCCGGTTCGCTCAAGCAGTCCAAGCTGTTCCCCCGCTGGCCATCGACATGATCGAGGTCGGCGAATCCACCGGCGCGCTGCCCGCCATGCTCAACAGCGTGGCCGAGTTTTTCGAAGAGGATGTCAACACTCAAGATGGCGGCCACCCTGTCGCTGATCGAGCCGGCCATCATGATCGTGATGGGCGGCTTTGTGGCATTTGTATTGATCGCGCTTGTACCTGCCGATCTTCCCTGGCGGACACGATCTCGATAAGGAATGAGTTGAAGTGAATGGCGACTACGGACAGAGACAAGATTAGCGGAGCCCGGGGCGGAGCAGCAACAGGCACAGGCGATTGCCGCGCGCTACCGCTGCGAGTATATCGGATCTGCGGGAAGCGGGGATCGATCACGATCTTTTCCGCTCCATTCCGGTGGATCTGATGTTCCGCTACAACTTCGTGCCGCTGCACGCGCAGAACGGCACGCTCGACATCGCCCTGTCGGATCCGCGGAACCTCAACCTGATCGACGAATTGACCCTGCTGCTCAACAAGAAGCTGCGCGTCAAAGTCGCCACGCTCTCGCAGATTTCCGAGCTGCTCAAGAAGACCGAGCAATCGCAGCGCGTCCTGGAAGGAAGTCACCGAGGGGTTCGCCCTCGACGTGGTCGCCGAAGACGGCGACTCGGACGAAACGCTTTCCATCGACAAGCTGACCTCCACCGATTCCGATATCGCGCCGGTCATCAAGCTGGTGGATACCACCATCTTCAACGCGCTGGAGCGGCGCGCGAGCGATATTCACATCGAATCGCGCGACCAGGAAGTGGCCATCAAGTACCGCATCGATGGCGTGCTGCACTATGCCATGCCGCCGATCGCCAAGGACTGGCAGTCCACCATCATCTCGCGCATCAAGGTGATGAGCGAGCTGGATATCGCCGAGAAGCGCGTGCCGCAGGACGGCCGCTTCCGCGTGCGCTATAAGAACCGCCTGATCGATTTCCGCGTCTCCATCATGCCGACGATTCACGGCGAGGACGCCGTGCTGCGCGTGCTGGACAAGGAATCGATGAGCGAGAAGTTCGCACAAGCTCTCGCTCGACGTGGTGGGCTTCAGCGAAGGCGACCTGGTCGAAGTTCCGCCGCTACATCATGGAGCCGTACGGCATGGTGCTGGTCACCGGACCCACCGGCTCCGGCAAGACCACCACGCTCTACGCCGCGCTCAGCGAGATCAAGAACGACGAAGACAAGATCATCACCATCGAAGACCCGGTCGAATACCAGATCAAGGGCATCACGCAGATTCCGGTGAACGAGAAGAAAGGGCTGACGTTCGCGCGCGGTCTGCGCTCCATTCTGCGTCACGATCCCGACAAGATCATGGTCGGCGAAATCCGCGATCAGGAGACCGCGCAGATCGCCATCAACTCCGCGCTCACCGGCCACCTGGTGTTCACCACGGTCCACGCCAACAACGTGCTGGACGTGCTGGGCCGCTTCCTCAACATGGGCGTGGAGCCTACAATTTCGTGTCCGGCGCTCAACTGCATCCTGGCGCAGCGCCTGGTGCGCGCAGATCTGCGAGCATTGCAAGCGCGAGGTGCAGTATCCCGATTCGCTGCTGGTGGAAAGCGGGCTGAATCCCGACGAATGGCGCGACGTGCCGCTGATGGAAGGCGCGGGCTGCTTCGAGTGCGGCGGCACCGGCTTCCGCGGCCGCTCGGCGATTCACGAACTGCTCGACCTGACGGACCGCATCCGCGAAATGATTCTGAACCGGCGACCCACGTCTGAAATCAAGCGCGCCGCCAAGGAAGACAGGCATGACGTTCCTGCGCGATTCGGCGGTGGAAAAGATGCGCTTGGGAATCACCACCTTGCGGGAAATCAACAAGGTTACGTTTATTGAAGGGTAGCGTCCGGATTTATTTGAATGTTGGACAAACTCAAATTGCTCTTGCAGGAAGCGCCGCCGACGATGGCTTTCGAAATCTCTGAAGCTAAGCATCGCCGCGGCCCGCATAGGATCTCGCGCCGAGTTGGATTTCCTGCCGTTGAAGCCGGGTACACTCTCCGTCTCGCCCCTGAAGGAAAATGTGCTCGATCCCGACGAGTTCGTGATGGCAGTGCGCAGCCTGTCCGGCTCGCAGGCGGCACGCAAACGCCGCGATGTCGCGCTGATTCTGCCGGATTTCAGTGCGCGCATTTCGGTATTGATTTCGACTCGTTCCCCAAGGATCCCAAGGAACAGGCATCGCTGATCCGTTTCCGCCTCAAACGCAGCGTGCCCTTCGACGTGGGAGTCCGGGCCGCCATGAGCTACTGGGCGCAGAACGGCGAAAAGCGGGCAAAGACCGATGTGGTGGTGGTGATGGCGCCGCTCGAGATCGTCTCGCGTTATGAATCGCCATTCCGTACCGCAGGGATGAACCCGGGACTGGTGACAACCTCCCCGTCTCGCCTGCTCTGGAGCTGGCGCCCGAGGCCGGGCTCAGCGTTCTCGCCAAACTCACCGGAAGGGTGCTCACCGTAGTGGTGCGCGATAAGATCCAGCTTTCAAACTGCAGTGCGCTGCCTGGAATTGCCTTCGGCCGGACATGGCGGATATTGCCGCGGTGCTGGTGCCCACCTTCGTCTACACATCGAAGACAACTTGGGACGCCGCGCCCAGAAGTTGCTGCTCTGCGGTTTGGCTCCGCCACCAGCGAGGCGGAGAATCCGCTTCACCGAGGAATTAGGCGTGGAAGTGGATCGCTGCGCTCGCCACTTGGCGCTCCGGGAGAGAATAACGCGGGATTGCTGGGGTATCTGCGGTCCATCGCCAGGAATAACTGAGTCGGATGGAAATGAAGATTCCCATCAATCTCGCCAGCCAGACCCTTCCGGCGCGACCGCGCCATGTTGGCGGCGTCCTCGCCGCAGTCGCGCGTCCTGCTGGTGGTTTCGCTGTCCGTGCTCATCACCTGGCCAACCTTCGAATGGCGTGCTTGCCGATGTGCGTAAGGATGTGGCCCAACTGCGCAAGCAGATCGCCGCGACTTCAGAACAGCAGGCCGAGATTCGAGGCGGTGCATCCGCAGGCCCGGAGAACGCACAAGTGCTGGAACTGAGCGTCTTCCTCAACACCCTGCTCAGCCGCAAAGGCATTAGCTGGACGCGCATTCTCGCGGACCTCGAGAAGACCATGCCGACCAATGTCAAGGTGCTGAATATTCAACCCTACGTGACCGGACGCAACCAGATGACCTTGAGCTTGACGGTGAGGTCGGAGAGTCCTGGAACCGGTGATCCAATTCTACAAGGCGCTGGAGAGTTCGGACTTATTCGGTGGCGTCACCCAGAACGTATACCAGCCGCCCCCTCGCAGGCGGACGCTTTGTACCGCTATCGCTTCACGGTGAGTTTGCTCAGAAACTTTAACCTGTCCGGACTGAAATGGAGAGGATCCGCACGTGTCGCCATACGCGCGCGGTTCTGGGCGTTCTGCTGCTGGCCAACCTGGCGTCAGCCGTGATCGCGCTCTGACCATTCGGCGGCGGCGCGGACGACCTGCGGCGCGACCGCGACCGGCTGCGGCAGCAGCTCGCGCAGTTGCAGAGAACAATCGCCAGAACGAAAATGGTGGAAAGGTGGAGACCGCGCGACGCGAGGGCGATCAGTTCCTGTCCAAGTACTTCACGGAGCGGCGGGTCGTGACGTCCACGATCCCGGGCGAACTGACGCAGATCGCCGCGGACGCCGGCATCACCTGGCAGCCCACCACCTGGACTCGGGACCCATGCGAAGGCAGCGACGCCCGCGGCGATGATGGACGATCAACGCCGGATGCCGGGGGACCACCGCCGCGCTCTCCAAGTTCGTCAACCTGGTGGACCATGATCGCCAGGCGCTTCCTGATCATCGAGAAAGGCATGGTCGGCCGCTCCCCAGCAGACCGGGCCAGATTCCTGAACGTCACCGTGAGGGTACGGACATCGTGAAGGAGCAAAGGTCTGAACGCATCTCCGGATCCCCGACGTTGCCGCTCCTGAAGCGGCGCCGCCGCCGCACCTGCGACGCAGGAGCAGCGGCCCTATGAAGATCGGCACAGAAGTAAAAGTCCGTCTACGCCCTCGCGGTACCTCGGTGTGGGCGCGGCGTTTCTCTCTCTACATTAACGTCTTCTCCATTCCTCCACTCGCCGCCGAAGTCGCGCGCCAATGCGGGCGCGGGCGCCGCCGCCGGGCGCTGGGTATCCGTACCAGGTCCCAGCGGTATCCGGCTCGCCAATTTGCGGCCCCCACGTCAGTTGAGTTCCAGCCGTTCGCGCGGCGACGAAGTTTCATCCTCTTCAGCGTTCAAACCCAGCGGAAAGAAAGATGAATCGACCCCTGACCGTCGATCCACTCCACTGAACTACTGGCAAGGTGCAAAACGCATCAAACTCGATGGCGGCGGGGCGACGGATCTCTTTCAGTTCTGGCAAGCCGGGCAACGGGTGGCTGAACTCAAAAGGGGGCGGAACCTATCACATCCCAGGTAGCGGCTGCAATGGGGTCCCCACCCAGGAAGCTCCGCCGCCTACAAGCTTTTCCCGCGCCGGGGTCCGGTGGCGCCGCCTCCTGCCGCCGGGTGACCACCATCGAAGTACTATGGTCCTGCCGCAAGCGCATCATTATAAGACGTTCTCTTCCTGGATGTGGCATCCTGCTCGCCGCCAGGGGCATGACGGTGAAAAACTTTACGGGATGTTGCGCATCAATGCCTGAAGAAACGGTCGCGTCATCGAAGGCCACGAACGTCAGCGCGAGCGAGCCGCGAATCTCCAGGCGGAGGACGCCAGTGGCACGGTGTAGGCGCCACCATAGAACGAACAGGGGTTTTGCCTGCTGCTGTTATGGTCTTCCCCTGATATGGCGCATCTGGTGGGCATCACTCTGTATATAGATCCACGCGCTTCGTTGCACCATGCAATCGCAGCGCACCTTTGACAAAGAACAGGCGCTGATCGATCCGCGGCTTGAACAATACAAGCGCGCCATCCAACTTTTTTGTCGCCATAAAGGCCAAGCTACCCGGGCGATATCGAAGAACTGGAGGCTTCGATCAGCGCTTCCACCAGGTATAAGCGTTACATCGACCCGATGACGGGGAAAGGACAGTGGCGCCTGATCCACATTCCAGGCGAAATATCACCGTTCAGGGTATTACCGACTGCTCCGAGGCGGTAAGAAAAAGCCAGGGGCCCAACGGGTTCGTCCGGCGAGCAGCAGGCGGGCGCTGTGACCCCGCAGGCCCAGCAGGGCGGCGGGCAACCGGCGCGCGAACGGCGTCCCAGCGACGGTAACGAGCGCGTATACCGGGCCCAGCACTCAGCGGCGAGCGCATCGGTTGGGCGGGAACCCGGCAGCTCACGCACCTGTATGCCGGGGCGCCGGACAATGGACAGACGCCGGCACTGACCTATCAACGCCCAGTCGCTACCGGGACAAACCGGACGCTCAGCGATGCAACCCGGACAACCCACAGCGATGTACCGGACAATCCACCCGTCTATCAACCGACGTACGCGTCCCCACCACAAGGATTCCCAGGTCAGGCAGATACCGGTATGGTGTCTGCCCGGACAGCCGGCCTACTACCACCACGAGGCCGGCGCAGCCCCAGGGTTATTGCCTGGAGTCCCCTCGGTCACGGGGGGGCCAGGGCGCGACTACGCCAGTAGCACCCGCGACGGGTAATTCGCTTCGTCTGATGGTGGCTCGTTCGTAGGCGGCGGTGGTTCTTATGTCGATGGCGGATCGACGGGATCCCAGCGACGGTCTATCCAGTGAGCACCTCTCCGGGACAATCAAACTTTCGGGAGCCAGAAACTCACGGCCAGCCGGGAGCGCCTGTCAATTCACCCAGGCCGGGGCGTCTTTCTATCCGATCCGTGTGTCTCTGGGCGAACGGGTATTTTCCTCAGCTTTCCCCAGCCCGGACGGTTGCCCCGTGGCTCAACCGGCGGCCGACAGTCCGCAACATTCTCCGACACCCCGCCCCGGGGCACTGAATCAGCGCTCAAACCATTGGCGAGCGGCATCGCGAGCGCGTAGCCACCGGCCGAGGCGAGGGTGTGAAGGCCGCAACATGCACTATAGGAGTGGGAGTTCATTTTCGACCCGCAAAAGCAGAAGCAAATCCCCAATCCGAGAGGAACGCTGTAGGCGCCAGCGGGCGCTCACCGCCCGACCGTATGAACATAACGGCCAACCGTCCACGTCCCCCGGCTTTGCGGGCGCTCCAGCCTGTCCGCCAGCCCGGGCGCTGCTCGTCTTTGGATATCTACCTGCCTCGATAACTAGCAGGAGGAGATAAAGATGACTGGGTATACTCGAGGGGGTAGCTGCGGGAAGTGTATTTCAATAACATCCTGGCATTGGGGCGAAGCTGACAAAAGACGACACCTTAACGGACTGGCGGTCAACGGGACCGTCTGGCAGCGAACTCCAACGTTACGGAATCGGCAAGGTTGGGAGAAGCGGAACGAATTCAGGACTTCCAGGGTAGGTACAAAAGCCTGTAATATCTCGATGGTAGAATAGAGATTAGTCGCACATTCGCGCGAATCGACCGTCTGCGCATGTGGGCGCACAGATGGTTTTACGATTGCTCCTTAGTCATTTGAGGGGTAATCAGATGCCTCTGATAAATCTTGTCCTCGTGTTGATCGTCGTTGGCATGGCCGCCTTATGTATGATCAATCGATACATTCCCCACGGCGTCCAGCATTAAAACCACCACATTTGCGAACCATCGTCGTGGTAGTTGCTGTTTGTGTGGGTACTGCAAGCGGTCGGACTTTGGTCCTGATGTCCACTTTCGGATTACGATGACGCAACCGCGCGGCAGGAGGGTAACAGACGGCATTCGCATCTTCCCTCGCTCTAAAAAGGCGCGTTCTGAATCCGTGGATCGATGTGGTTACCGCGGCAGGCCACGGGAGCGTGATATCGTTTGGGACGGCTTGAACCGGATGATCATAAAGAGGCCAGGCAGCCGGATCCTACCACCCTCATCGATCCCGATGCCAGGCATCGAGCCCCTCAGCTTACGCTCGATATTCGTTCTGGGATTGGGTTTCTCGTTGCCCTGGTGATGTTCCTGGATCAACGCTTGTATGGGAACGGCGACTCCATGATCATGCGCGGAGTTCACTCAAACCCAGATCACCATGGGCTGGAGCGTCTCCGCCTTCAGCTGGACCTACGCCCTCTTCCAGGTCGGGAGGCTGGCTGGCGGATGGCTGGCTCGAGGATAGTGCTGGCGGGAGCGGTCACGCGGGTGGTCTATCTTTACCGCGGCGACGGGAGGGCGTCCGGCGCAATGTCCCTGGCCGTCATGCGCGAGGCTGCTGGCATCAATTGAAGCGGCGGCATGGCCGGCGGCGTCGCCACATCTCTGCTGCGCTGGCTGCCGGTACATCAGCGTGCCTTCGGTCGGGGAGTTCAGCGTTCCGGTTTAACACAGGCGGCGTGCGCGCCACCCTGGTGGTCTTTCTGATGGCGCAAATTTAGTTGGAGGCGGTGTTCTACCTCTTCGGAGCCGTGGGGATTGTGGTTGCGGTCGCGTGGTATTGAGTAGTATCCGCGATTTCCTTACCCGACACGGCGGCGTCAGCCAGGCAGGGTGGCGCTCGATGGCGGCGCGGCGGGCAGAATCGAAAGTCAGCGCCGATTCCGTGGAGAAGGATTCCACACGGCCGCGATCTGCTGTTTCTGACACGATGTACTTCTACGGCTTTGGGTATTTGGATGTACCTGCAGTGGCTGCCAAACCTATATCGCCAGTACATCACTTCGCGCAGATGAATGGGGCTCGCGGCGAGTTTGCCGTTGGTGGCGCGATCATGAACGTGACCGGAGGCTGGCTATCCGACGGCGACCGGCTGTAGCACGGCTATTGGGGGCGATCTTCGCCGCGGCCAGTGTGGTGGTCGCTGTGGCGGGTTCGTTCTCGCCGGGTGCGCCATCCCTCCCAGCGTGCTGGCAGGTAATACGATCCGCGGACTGGTCTGCTGCCACGATCGCGATGGCAAACCTTGTTGAATTAACGGAGTTCCGGTGGCGTGGGCGCTGTGCCTGGACATTGCGGGTGATTACTCCGGATCGGTCACCTGGCATTGATGAATACTTTGGCAGCGGGCGGGGGCGGTTTTCCGCGAAGTGGTGAGCGATCGGTTATCTGGCGACTTGCGATTTTCGGATGGACCGTGCATTTGTGGTATCGAGCGTCCTGTGCGGTGTGTGGCAGCGCTATTGGCCACGCGGATCGACCGAACCGCTCCGCTGTGGCAAATTCAGGTGAGGGCTTGAAGTCGCGAAGATCCGATCAACAAGTGATATTGGCATGGAAACTGCACCTATGTATGCCCGATGGGCGCAATTTATATGAACCCTGTCATCAAGCGCGCGACGGTGAATAGCACCGAGTGCGTGGAGTGCTATGCCTGTTTCCTTGTGGCTGAAGACTGGAATCTCAATCTGACGCGCGATGGTACGGATTCATTACGCAAGCTGTTCCTTCCAGTGGATGCGGCTGCGTTTCGATCCTGAACCGGATGTCTGCCTGACGGCGGCATTCGCCGGACAGGTTGTCGTGGCCGCGTGGTCCGCCGTGCTTTCTCCGATCCGCGGACCCTCACGAGGTCGACGGGTGGAGGCAAGGGTACGGAAGAAGTCAGACCAACGCGACGTAAGCGGGCGCGTACGGGTGGGCGAGGTCAGTTCCGCGATGAGTTCGGCGCCCGGTGTAGGGGTTTGGTTCCGCAGTATGCAAGAAGAAGGGATATTGGGCTTTGCTTTGCGGAAGCTGGTGTAAAAAGCTTCGAGAATCCGTAACGTCGCTTTGATGTCCGACGATGCGGCAAGGGGACGATTCGCGAAGAACGGAGTCTATCCGGCGATCGTCGAGGATCAAGGTTCCGTGGAGCGGACTGAGGAGATCATCCGGCTGGTCTGGAAAATTGCCATTGGAAAGAAGGAGATCCTTTGATGGAGATGCCATCGGTGTAAAGAACGCGCGCAGCCTGAGCTGGAAACCCACGTGTGACAGACCCCGATTGGTTATCACGGCGTCCCCTGAAGCTCAGCCACAAACTCGAGCGGGCCAAAAACCAATATCGGCTTTAGTCATCACCATGTATGATCGCAGAGAAAGATTCCGCGGAGGCAGTCCGGCGATGACGAAGACCACCATCGTTTTAGGAGACGCCGAGCTTCCGTGACGACTGTCGTTTTCGCGATCGCTAGCCGTGGCAAGAACGAACAGGAGGCCGTGCCCCAAGCTGAAGCGGTTCCTCGGATTGCGCGTGGGTTCAACCCGATGATCTCCGGAGACGCCCGCCATGGGGTGCGCTGCAGCCGCGTCCCGTTCGATGAATCCGTTCGCTCATTGGTCTCGCGAGATCCGCCGGATTCGATGCCGGCTGATCGCGGGCTGGCTGGCTGTCCGGCAGCCGCGGCGTTGTTTGGCGCAATCGCGCGGCTGCCGAGACTTCGTCTATGCGGTCAAAGCAAGCGGATCTCGGTTTAGTGTCAACATTTCGGCGATCCGTCGCTGGCGCGAACAGTGCTGTGATTCTGGCGAATCTGTGCCGCCACGAGTCGGCGGGATATTCTCTCGAGTTCGAGGGGAAAGACGAACACCTGGCGAATGAAAGACGCGTCTAAAAAATGGCGACGATGTGCGGGCATGGCATGGTGATGAGCGCGTCTTTTGTGGCTAAGAAGATGATCGACGCTGGGTTTGAAGGAAGCCACAAACGCCGTGGGCTGTATCTCGCCCTGACGCGGTTTTGTTCCTGCGGCGTATTCAATCCTTCGCGAAAGCAGAGTGTATCTCGAAAGAGGCGCGGACACAGGCAGCGGTAGCCTTCGCGGGCCTGGCGGGATCCAGAGCGAATAGGGGTTTACTTCGGTTCAAATCGGTCGAGGGATGCTTTGACTTTTGGGTCAAATGAAAAGGAAAGTGTTGGGATTCGAAACTTCACTGCCGCTTTGTTGTCCTTGGGTAGTGTTTGTAGTGCTAGAATTGCTTTTCGTCGGGTTGTGCAAGTGTGGTTTTTTGAAACAATCCGGGAAGCATTCAGCATAGCGTTAGCCAGCAGGGATCTTGGCCTCGATGCTGCAAGTAACCGCCATTTTCCCTGGCAGTGAGTCCTGGGCGGCGGCGGCGGGAAACGTACCCAAGATCGGCTGCTAAACCACTTCATTGATCGCGGCATCGGTATCGGCCAGCGAGTTCCCGTCTATCGGCGGATTTGTCCTGCGGGCTGGGAGCCTAGAGACCTGTTCGCCTTTGTTGCGTTTCCGCTTCTGGAAAGCCGACACTCTCCATGGGTTGCTTGAAATACAAGACGATCGCTCCGAGAGCGGCGCGGAAGGAGTCGGCACGAATTCTCCTCTCACTAACTACTCGCAGTGGCTTCGCTTTTTTGACCTCTTCCGCCTTTATGCATGGCCGATGTTTCGACCTCTCGACGGATGCACCCAACGTACTCCAGCTAATCTTTCATCGGCGGAACGAACTCTGACGAATTGAATTGTTTCCAGCTTGGCAGCAATGTCTATGGTTTGAGGTTTTTGGTGTACTGCGCTGGCCTCTGGGGAAGGATTCTCCAAGGTCCGGTCGCACCTCTTCTCATCTTTGTAGTCGCCTTTGATGCACGGCAAAGCGCCAGGTTGCGGAAACGAGCGCCCGTGGTAGCGATGGGTGATCTGCTAACGTCGACCGCCAGCGGCACTTCCTCAGTAGAGATTCGGCGGCGGGAACGCTGCGAGCGGGGGCCAAGTCTCATGTGTCGGCCCGGTTGGCACCGCCTGTCAAAAAACCAGAACGCGAAGATCCTAAGATTCAATCAACGAGCAAGAAACCGTTTCCACAATAATCGTCTGCAACCCAATGCCGCCCAGCAATCGATACGCCAGAATTGTTCTCTATTATTGTTATCATCAGTGACACGTAGGAGTTACTGGAGCATAAGAGCTGAAAGAAGAGAACCGGCAGGGAAAAAAAGGTGTAGAAATTCGCCCAAAGTACTTTAGGTACCAGGAAAAGTAATATATATGAAATCGCAAGGCAGATAAGTGCGCACGCCGAGAAGGGCCACGAGGCTATTCGCCGTTTGGCGCGTTTATTTTTGCGTATAACACTGAGCCGACAAATAAGGGCGGGGGAGTGTGCAGGTCAGAGACGCTATGGCGCATGCT
>ERZ1370068.4351-contig-3428_pt1 | contig 27913 bp, 44 predicted proteins | sample MGYA00561227_ERZ1370068 | MGnify/ENA primary metagenome ERZ1370068 (study PRJEB38410, sample SAMEA6850437) | metagenome | study: Metagenomic assessment of the ecological functions of the soil: analysis of the soil microbiota associated with the...
TCAGTTACGTATTGCTGTCCCCTCGTCGGATTGATCGCTGGCGACATCAGCGCAATCCGGGCCGCGCCTTGTAGCCGTTGAATGAAGCGCGGCACCCAGAGGGCCAGCTCTTTCGGATCGGGACTTTCCAAACTGTATTGAAATTGCGTTCGGCTGCACCCGGGGATACCCTTCCACCGTCAGGATCCTGCCCCCGGCTGCATGAAAAGCGTGATTCCGTCCACTTTTGGCAAGCTGCAGTTGTAGACGTCGGATCACGTCGCTGGCGGAAATCTTCGGAATTTCGATGGGCTTCAGGATCGAACCACGACGCGGCCGCTATTGAGCGTCGTGCTGGAGGCCGTCGGCGCCGATGAACGACGAGAGGCTCTCTCGACCGCGGGGTCCTTGCAGGAATGACGCGGGGCCAGTGCTCAGGCTGCTGGCGCTCCGCCATGGCGGTGAAGGAGACAGCTTGCGGAGCTTCGGAAATGCCGAGTATCACGCCGGTGTCCTGCACCGGAAAAAAGCCTTTCGGGATAAACATAAAAGCAGCACCGTGCACAATCCGCGTCGCGGCGGCGACCCAGCGTGCGCGGTTTGCCGCCGCAACACCCAGGTGAGCGTGCGGCCGTAGAATTCGATCACGATCGTCTTGAAGATGTTTTCCGATGCCCGGTAGAAAAGTCGGCCTTGCTCGAGACCTCGGGCTTGTAGCGCCAGACGCAGAAACTTGGCGCACATGACCGGCGTAAGCGTCAGCGAAACATGGCAGAAACGGAAATGGCGACGCCAGAGCGCCGCGGCAAATTCGCGGAACAACCGGCCGACGATATCGCCCATGCAGAGCGGCGGAATCAAAAACCGCGATCAGAGGAGACATGGTCAGCGACAGAATCGCACGATCTGGTCGGAACCCTTGAGCGCGGCTTGCGGCGGGCGGGTCGCTGTCCTCGATGTGGCGCATGATGTTCTCGATCATGACGATGGCGGTCGTCGACGACGAAGCCGGTGGAGATGGTGAGCGCCATGAGCTGACAGGGCCGACACACAGCCGTAACCGAGCAAACAGATGACGCGCTGAAAGTGCTTCGACGATGGACAAATTCGGCACGGCGATGCTGGGAATCACCGTGCGGGCCGAAAGCGTGCGGAGAAAGAGAAAAATTACCATCACGACCAAAGCGGACGGCGCAGCGATACCGCTCGAACTGCAACGGCCTCGACGAAGCGCGGATGGTGCTTGGTCGCGGTCGGTCAATATGGGAAACATTCACCGCGGCGGGCAACGAGCTCTTGAGCTGGGAGCAGGAGCCTTTGTGCGGCGTGTCAGACCAGCGGCGATGATGTTGGCGCCGGGCTGGCGCTGAATGTTGACGATGGATCGCCGGCGTCTGATTGGTCCAGGCAGCGAGCTTGCCTGTTCTCAGCGTCGTCGATCACCGTCGCTACATCGGAGAGCCGCACCGGCGCGCCGTTGCGGTAGGCGACGATCGTCGATCCGTATGATCCTGCTCGACATGCAACTGATCGTTGGCGCCGATGGTGTAAGCTTGATGAGCCGCCTCGAAATTGCCTTTGGCTTGATTGACGTCGGCCTGGGCGATGCTGCCGGGCGCAGAGTTTCCAACGCGAGACCATGGGATGCACAGCGCGGTGGGGTTGACCTGAATACGCTGCGGCCGCTTCGACCGCCGCTGATGCTGACCAAACCACCAACGCCGGAAAGTTGGGAAATTTTCTGCGCCAAGCGGGTATCCGCGAGATCCTCAACGTTGACAACGGCAAGGTCTTCGAAGTAAGCGCCGAGAGTCGATAATCGGCGCGCGTCTGGCAGGGTTGGCTTTGCTGTAGATCGGCGGGGTTGGGCAGGATCTGCGGGCAAGAAAGAGACGCGGGCGTTGATCGCGGCTTGCACCTTCTGTTCGGCGACGTCGATAGATTCAAATCCAAACCGAATTTGCAGCTGCGGACCAGGCGAGCTGCCGCCCGAGCTCGTCGAGGCTCATCGGATTGAGCCCCGGGGCAATTGGCCGAACTTTGGTGTCCCAAAGCAAGGCGCGGTGATCGCCGGAAGTCATGACATCCGGGGCTCGCGCCGGGAAAAAAAGCCATCACCTGAATCGGTCGGATAGTCGACTTTTTTGAGGCAAAGCGCGGAAACCGGCGCGTTGCTTGCTAAGCGAGCGCGCCGACGAGCAACAGCCCCGCCATCAACAAGGAAGTTGCGATCGGGCCGCAAAATATGTGGCGCAGTCGACGGGTTCATCAGCCCATCGGCGGCTGCGCCGCCGCGCGCGCGAGACTTCACTTTTGTGCCTTCGGCTCGAAGTTTATCGACGCCGTCGATGACGACCACCGTTTCTCCCGGATCTGTGACCGCGCGCTGATCGGGTGTTTCGATCGCCCCCTGAGTGGAGCTTCACACCGCGACGTTTTTTGCCGCCACCCGTGTTGTCAGGATTGATCAACGCGGTAGACGAAAGGTCGACTGGGGCTGCGCTGGATGGCTGCGTTGGGCACCCGGCGTGGCGCCGCGTGCGCAATGTGTCGATCAGGATGCGCGCGTTACTGAACTGATTGGGGAAAAAGCGCGTCGGCCGCCATGGCGCGGGGAAAACCGCGTTTCAACTCTCACGGTGCCGGTGAGTCGGGCCGATCTGGGCTAGCCGATGCCTGCATGCGCGCCGTTCTGCCAGGAGCTGTTTTTGCTCGCGCGACTGCAAGCGCCGCCACCAGTGAGCTGCCGCTTCCCTTTCATTCTGGCGAGGACGGCGGTAGGTTGTCCTCCGGCAAGGTGAAGACGAGCGTGGATCGCGTTGCACCTCAGTAATCACCAGCAAACCAGTGGTGTCGGAGGCATGGACCATATTACCGACATCGACCAAGCGTAAACCGACCCGCCGGTAATCGGCGCAGTTATGCGACAGTAAATAAGCTGCAGCTGGCATTGTCGACTTGGCTCTGGTCGGCTTTGATTGTGCCCTCAAATTGCCGAACCAGCGATTCCTGGGTGTCTAGTTGCTGCTTGGGAATGGAATCTTCCTTGAAAGAGTGCGGTACCGTTCCAAATCGAGTCTGCGCATTGGTCAGCAGTGCTTGGTCGCGAACGAGCTGCCCTCCGGCCTGCGCGAGTTGCACCTGAAACGGACGCGATCGATTTCCGCTAACAGTTGGCCGGTGCTCGCCCATTTGGCCCTCTTGAAACAGAACCTTGTCCAGAGCTGGCCGTCCACTCGGCTCTTTAAAAGTGACCGTATTGAGCGCCGTTACCGTTCCGAGGCCGGACAGATAAACGTCCAGGTCACCGGTTTTGACCTTCGCGGTCACCACGGGAACATCCAACGCGCCAGATCCCGAGCGTCGGTTTTTCGCCGATGTTTGGGCATCGCCCGAAGGCGCAGAAACCACAAACACGACGACAGCACAGAACGACGACCGCAAGCAGCCCAGCTAACCAACGCTGGAGCTGCGAGCTAATGAGCTTTTCATCGCCGGTCCAACGTTGTCGATGATTCATCTACGCTTCCGTCTCTGAAGGGTTGATTGCCTGCCTTGTCCCAGTCGTGTGCGTGTTTCTCGGTGTGGCATACGTGCTTGCAATAATTGGCAAGCGTTATGCCAGCGTGAAACTCGCGCCGAAGCAACTGAAATGATTGCGAAAAATTAGTTTATGCCGGTGATCGTGCGGGACGGTATCGAGACCTGTGGCGAGAATGTACTGGTGACTGCAGCGACTTCTGGCCTTGCTGTAAGACGGCAGCTACTCTCAGGCAGCGAGATGGTAAGAGCAGGTCGGATCCATACGGCGTTAACTGGGAATCGGACGCAGCATTTCCTTTGCGCCTCATTCGCCTGGAGATTCGACACGATCGGTAAAGGCGCGATCGGAATTGGAGCTGGCACCTTGCGCGATGCTCTCGAAACAAACATCAGCACGAATGGTCTGGCGCGGAGGTGGAAGAAAGATAAAGCATCTTGCCTTTTGGTAGCGCTGGTTTTTTTCGCTGTTAATCGCCGTCGCCGTATGTACGTGTGATACGCGATGACTTTCATGACGGTTCGCGTTGGCATCACCGGGCATAGTTTGCCACCTGTCAGACGCGCCCGGGAGTAGCGGGCCGCACTGATCGACCTTTGAGGGCTTTCGCTGAGCTTTTAGAAAATGGCTTTTGAGGTCACGCCCGAGACGAGGCATGCTGTTGCTGGCCCGGTTGGAGTTTTGGCTGCGACATCCGGTGTAACTGGTAATCTGGCGGCTGCGCCGATAAGCTTGCCTACCCGCTCTGAGCGCGCATCAGTCTCGCGGCAGGACTTTTCGGCGAGCTACGAATGCCGCTTCGGCGACGACTCGGATCGTCGCTGGCGTCGCGCCAGTTCTGTCAGCCAACCGTTCGATTCCCGCTCGTGTGGATCTCGGTCCACGACAATATTCATCCAATCCTCTTGGACGTCTACTGCGATCTTCGGCGATCGTCGTTGGATTCAGGTGATGACGCAGATCTCGACGCAAAGTTTTTAGATCGTTGTAAAAAGCGATTCGTCGCGCTGAAGCTCGCTGTACATTATCTGGCGTTGTCTTCGGCTTTTCATGCTTCTCTTTTTCAGCGGCGCTGAATGCGCCGCGACGACTAAGGCGGAGCGTAGAAGCTGTAAGGCAACCAACGATCAAGGCTCTATGCATAAGTGCTCCTGTTAAAATTTAATTAAATTTAAATTGGCCAGACGTGAAAATTATCGTCGTACGCCTCAAAGCCGTAGAGCCGGCACAGCGATCGTTCAGCCGTTCTCGAGTAGATTTTTAGTCAGTGCCGATCTCGGCTTCTTAACTGACCGTGAGCAACTTTTACGCCAGCGGATTTTTTCCTCCGGTCAAAAATGGGAAAATTATTCTGCGCAGCTTTTTAACTACTAGGGGGTGTGGTCAACTGGCTGTTGAGTCAACCGGTCGGTCTCACCATTCGTGTTTGAATGTCACTTCACACCTCAAATTGACCAAATCTAGAAGCTGACTCACGGCACGGCGCTTGCTCAATATTGTTCCAGATCGAGACAACATGGCGAAGGGAGGTAAAAACCGTATGAAGCAAATCGTCGTAAAAGCCGTTGTCACATGAAGTTCCTACGATCCGACAGTTGAAGCGCTCGGATACCGGCGATGTTATCGATTCCGACGGGTCCTACGACGAGAGTCCTGCTGGAGGAGCCCAAGGCACTGGACCAACGACGCGAAGAAGAGCATCGGCGGAAAAAGTATCTCTGACCACGGACCAATCCGAGTTAAACAAAAAATAGAAGGGTGAAAAAAAATTGAAAGGAGAGAGAGTTGTGAAAACGAATAAAAATTGGGGCAGCGGTATCTGCAATGGTGTTGGTTGGCTCTTTGGCCGGCAGCGTATTCGCTCAGGACGGAGTCATAGTGAAGAGGATGCCGCCGAGGGCTATTGTCATATGAAATTTCCGGCGATTCGCCAAAGCACTTTGTCGAGCGACAATCCGCAAGTGAAAAGCAAAGCACCGGCGACGTGATCGATCTTTTACGGCGATTGCAACGAGAGCCCAACCAGCGCGGATCAAGTCCCTCGAACAAAACACCAGGAGACGTTTATGTCGCACCAATAACTACGAAAGCGAATAGTTTCGACCAAACTTGTAACCGATAATCGATAATCGAGGAGGCCTTCCTCTCCTCGATCTCCATACGTGGAATGTTGCGGCTTGAAGCCGCTCAAGCGTTCCCGATGCAGCTTTCAGCTCCGGCGGCGCAAAATCTCACGGTGGGCAGAGCCCCATGAACGATTTGACAAAGCGCCGGACCTGAATCGCGAGGTCCCTCCATGGCGGCGATATCAAAGATGAGAGGCTCGATAAGTTGCTTCGTCAGCGTGTTATCCAACCGGCAAGCATCGCTCTCGCGATGCGTATCGATTCAAAGATCGAGGAACTTGCACCAAGTAACATCATTGCCACCCGTCGATGCGCTGAACCCTCTGCGCGAGGGGCGAGCGGCGGTCCTGCGTCAATTCCAAGAAAATCCACCAGCACTGATTGTTTAAGAATGCCTTGGTATCTAATCGCTCTATAGGGAATGGCTTGTCCCGATCGGCGATGTTGTTCTCAAGCAACGGTTTACCCGGCCGAACATTTTCGCGTACGCGCCGCCGACGGTGCGGCGGGCATCTGCTTCAAGGTTTCGTCACGCGCGCAGTGCGTCTCACAATCGGAATTTTCCTCGCATCGTGGTTGACGCTGAAGGGCTCGTGGCACATTTGTTCCCAGTGCTGGGCGCAGTTTCGCCGCCCGAGACCCGACGCTCGCTGAAGTGCCTGAGTGCCGCTAAGTTGTGTCAGCCGCGGTAGTCTTGGTTAGTTGCGGCCGATCGATTCGCCTCAGGGCCAGCTCGACGGTGTCGAGCAAGCGATTGGCGGTGAAGGCTTCGACAAAAGCATGATGCCTTTGTGTGCCTGGCATAATCTTGCAACGCCTCGTCGGCGAAAGCCGAGGCGAGGATAATTTTCGCTTGCGGTCGGTCCTCTTATCGCTTCGGCCAGCTCGGTTCCTGGATGAGTGGCATGCGCACGTCGATGATGCATAGATCATAGTCGGCATGCGTGAGCATCTCATAGCCGTTCAGGCCGTCCGTTGTCCAGATCGCTTGAATCCCGGACGCCTCGAGTATTTCAACCGAAAGCGGCAAAAGATTTCGTCATCATCGATAATTAGAATACGCATAGACATTTCCTCTGCTGCTTTATTTCTACAGCAAAGCAGATGCCCGCGGATTCTCGATCATTTTGCCAGCGAAGGCGGGGAGCTATCACGAAAACGCACTCGGTCTGAGAAGCGTGAGGCCGGTTTGCAAGCCGATGCGGATTTTCGTCTCAGTCATCTCTTCATATCCGGACCGATCTTATAACGCGCCAGCATGCGATAAAGCGAGCGCCGATCGACGTTCAAGATGCGGGCGGTCGCCGAAACGTTGCCTTCGGCGAGTTGCAAGACGTGACCGACGTAACGCTTTTTTACCTCTTCGAGGCTTGGGGTATCGGGAAAATTGAACAACGCGGCGGCCGTCGCGTTGAGGGAAAACCTGTGCGCCCTTTGTTCGCGCACTTCGAGCGGCAAATCTTCCGGGAGTCAAGAATCGGTTGATAGGATAGCGCCACGGCTTGCTCGATGGCGTGTTCCAGCTCGCGAATATTGCCGGGCCAACGATAAGAGCAGAGAAGCTCCATCGCTTTATCGGCGATCGCGGTTACCGGTTTGCCGCCGTCCTGGCTGTAATATCGTAGAAAATGGTGCGCCAGCAGCGGAATATCGTCGGTACGCTGGCGCAACGGAGGAAGCTGAACGGTAACGACATCAAGCGGTAATAAAGGTCTTGGCGAAATTGTACCCTTGGCGACGGCTTCAGCCAGGTCTTGATTGGTTGCGGCGAGCACGCGCACGTCCACCGGCAGCCATTCCTTACCACCGACGCGGCGGATCTCATGCTCCTGAAGGACGCGCAGCAAGCGCGCCTGCATGTTCGGGCTGATGCCGCCGATCTCATCGAGAAAGCAGGTTCCGCCTTGGGCTTCTTCAGAACACGCTTTTTTATCCGCAACCGCGCCGGTAAATGAGCCACGCATGTGTCCGAACAGCTCGCTTTCAAGAATCGTTTCCGTCAAGGCGCCGCAGTCGACCGCGACGAAGGGATGGTTCGCGCGCGGACTATGCTCATGGATGGCTCGCGCAATGAGCTCTTTACCGGCGCCGCTCTCGCCGAGAATAAGCACCGTGCTTTTGGTCGGAGCTGACACGCGCCACGGTTTTGTAAACCTCGAGCATGAGCGGACTCTTGCCGATGATTTTGCCGAGCTGTGAGGGATAGTCATCTTCCGCCGCGGTGTTTTTCTCGGAGCGGCGCTGCAGCGAGCGCTGCGCCAAGGCGCGCGCAACGATGTTTTTGAGCTCGGCCAGATTCATCGGCTTGGAGATAAAGTCGAAGGCGCCTTCATGGATCGCTTCGACGGCGGTTTCGATCGAGCCGAAAGCCGTCATCACGACGATCGGCAAGGCCGGATATTTTTCGTGCACAATCCGAGTTGCTTCCAAGCCGCTCATGCCCGGCATGCGCACATCGATGATCAGCAAGTCGTAGGTTGTGTTGTTTCAGGCACGCAAGAGCAGCGTCGCCGGAGGTGACCTGTTGAACGCGGAATCCCTCCGATTCCAACGTCTCGGCGAAAAATTGACAACTGACTTCGTCGTCATCCGCGATCAAGATGTGGGCGATCATCACTTCCTCGTGACCGGCCAAGGCGTGGACCGCGCTTCGACCGGCAAATAGATGTTGACGTTCGGTGCCCTCGCCGACTTCACTGGTGATGCTGATGGTGCGCGCCGTGGGCGCGAATCATTTCCTGGCAAATGACCAATCTAAACCGGTGCCTCTGTCCGGCGGCTTGGTCGTTACGAAAAGCTCAAAAATCTTGGGCAAAACCTGCGGCGGTATCCCCGTGCCGCTGTCAGCGACCTCGATGGCGACGCCGGCTGCTTTGGTGGCGCTCGCCGGGCACTCTTTGGTGGAGATTTTGATCGCGCCTTTTTTCACAAGCATCCATCGCGTTGTCCAACAGGTTGATCAGCACCCGCTGGATTGAATTGCCATTCGCCATAGATGACGAGCGTTGTGTCGGCGAGCACGGAGGTGACCTCGATGCCGCGCTGCTGAAACACCGGCTGCAAAAGCAGCAGCGTATCGTGAACCAAGTCGTTGATGTTGACGGTGTCCTCCGGCGCCGCGCCGCGCGTGTGTGACAGGTAACGTTGGATGATCTCGCCCATGCGGTTGATCTGCGTCTCGATAATCGTCAAGCGGCGGCGCGCCCGCTCATTCATTTCTTCTTGGGCGAGCAGCTGAGTATATCCTAGGACGGAATTCAGCGGTGTGCCGAGATCATGGGCGATCGTCCCGGCCATCCGCCCGAGCGTGGCCAGCCTCTCGACCCGGCCGAGTTCGAGCTGCAGCCGTAAAAGCTCGGTCTCGGCTCTTTTGCGCTCGGTAATCTCCGCGCGCATCATGTCGTTGGCTTGCGCCAGCTCTTGCTCGTCCGTTCGCGGACACGCTGGTCGAGCTTGTCGTGGGCGTCGCGCAGGGCTTCCTCGGCGCGCTGCGCGCGTTGGTCAAATAGCTTGTCAGCAGCGCGATAGACGTGAACACGCTCAAACGCAAAAAGCGCACGCCAATCCATCGGGATAAAATCCTTGTTCGGCAGGAAAAACGCTCCAGCAAGAGCGCTGAGAGAGCACCGTTGCGGTGAGGCCAGCTCCCAGACCGCGCATACCAGGAGCTCAGCATCACCGCGACAAAAACAAGGAGAAATGGCTTGGATCGGCGCGCCACGGGATCAGTTTCGCGACACCCAACGCCAAACCGACGAGCAAAATCGCAGTCGTGTAGCGGAGCCAGGGTGGCCGGTCCTTAGTCAACATACGACTGCACCGAAGGGAGAATTTTGTTTCCGGTGACGCTGCGATAAATTTCGGACTTGTAATAGGTAAGGCCATGATTGATTGCGAGGCGGTGACTGCGGATGAACTTTCTAAGGTTCGTCCATATCGTCGCGATGCGATGGACCTCCGAAATCAAGGTGTCGATAAAGCTATCATTGTTAGTTCAATTTCTATTCCAAGCCAATAAACCAGCGTCCCACAAGCATTCTCTTACATTCCGCGCGGACTGCAAGGCTTCGAGCCACAACGAAGCCACATATGCGAAGCCAAAATGCCTCCACAGGGACATGGGGGTTGCAAAATAGGTGAAGCAGAGCTGTCTACGGCTATTCGGGATTTTCACCAAAATCGGCGCAAATTTGCTACGTATGACGCTGTAAAGGCGCCGCGGTTTACTCGGGTTCTCGAGTTCGCAACGACGGTTCGTAAATCTTTTGCTTTAGGTGGCACGATGATTGCCGTGAAAACGATTGCGACCCGGCCGAAGGTCGGCCGAGAGCGGAAAACGGAGGAAGTATGAACGCGCCGGTTCAAACCACGGTGGGCGAGTTGATCGCGATTCTGTTCGACGAAACCCGGAATCTTAACTGGCTAAAAACGCATGAGAAGCAATTGCTCGTTGCCTATCTCTTTGAATGACCTGGTGAACCAATCATCCGATAGAAATCATCGATCAGTCAGCATCATCAAAGCCGACGGCATGAATCGGTCTGCGGCGACGTAGGAACGGCAAACCATGATCGCGCGGAAATACATTTTGATGAGTCGGTGTGACATCGTCTCTTAGTTTTTTAACTCTCGTTCGAGAAAAGGAAATTCAATCCATGATGGCGAATCAAGATGCGCGCGAGTATTTTAGCTGGAGTGATGGGCCTGTGGCTCGCCATGATATCGACGGCACATGCTCAGGAACGTGCGCATGCCGAGATCAAGAACGCCAACGGAAAGACCGTCGGCACGGCGGCACTGCGCCAAACCAAGGAAGGCGTTACGATCTTGATACAAGTCACCGATCTGCCGCAGGGTCTGCACGCGGTGCACGTCCATTCGACTGGAAAATGCGAGGCGCCCGCATTCACGAGCGCCGGCGGACATTTCAATCCACAGAACCTGAAGCATGGGCTCAAAAATCCGGAAGGACCGCACGCCGGCGATCTGCCGGATCTCTACGTCAACAAAGACGGCGTGGGACGTTACGGGGTCCTGATCCAAAACGTCACACTCGATACAGGCAAACTGTCGATCCTCGACGCTGACGGAAAATCGATCGTCATTCACGCCACCGCCGACGACAACATGAGCGATCCCGCCGGCAATTCCGGCGACCGCATCGCGTGCGGAGTCATCGCCCAAGGGCCTTTAAAAAATAATCGGAAAGTAACCCGAGAACTCTTTATCGCTCGAACGGTGTTATTCTACGCTCTTCGTGCGTACCACGCTCGGGCTGTTTCTCCGGCGCTATCCGGTCTTTAAACGTACCCATCAGTTTTTCCAACCGGCGAAATATCCCAAAATGGCATCCCTCTCCCGGTCTACCCTTTCACAATCGACCCATGAGTAAATTTCGCGTCTTGGGTACTAATTAATTTTAATATAGCTTATTGAGGTGAGTGATTGGGCGGCCCCAACGTCTTACTATGCTCCGGATAGGTGTTAACGATTATTGGACCAACTTTCTCCGCGCCTTCAACGATCGTCGTTGGTGAGACCACGCATCAGGTTCATCATTGCATAGAGTCTAATAGCTGGGAGACGTCGGGCGTCTCATGGACAAGAGAGTCGGAATACAACTTTGACGATTCTTCAATAAAGGTTTAAAAATTATTTCCGCCTGGTTAGCTTGTGCGCGAGCTGCTGAGCCCTGGCTTGAGCTCGTTGGGTTATCCATGAGGTCGCGAAAGACGTCAAGCCGCCGAGGGTCGCTCCGGCGAGCGCGGCAAAAGCAGAAGCACATAGGCAGCATCCATGGTCGTTTTCACCTTTCACAGTTTACTGTCATGTCAGCAGAGAGAACGTAACCCAAGCCACAATGCCGCTCGGACCCGATCGGAAATCAGGTTCGTTGCAAGGTACGTGAATCAGCAAATCGATTATGCGATCCAGGCCCCTACCGCCGCCGCAAGGAACAAGATTAACGTCACCAGTACGATGGTACGCCGCATCGCAGGCGCGCCCATAAACGCCACCATTCCGGCCTTCACCAGGGTGTTCGAAATCACTGCAATGACGATCGTGTACGCGGCGATCTTTATACTTTCCGGAGTGGTTGTAGCGCGGTTCGCCATCGACAAGGCAATCGCATCGACGTCGGTGGCCCCGGCTACAGCACCCGCAAGGTAGAGTCCTGTTGCGCCGAGATAAACCTCCGCGGCTTTGGCTACAATGGTCACGATTCCGAAGAGCAGTCCAAATTTGATCGCTTCGCCGAGCTCGAAGGGGTTTGCACCTGCAGTCACGACACCGGTCTCGTGCGCTCTGCGTCGCCACAGCGCAAGGCAAACGAGTAGGCCCGCCAATGCCATGCAGCCAAGCGCCACAGCGAGACTCGCGGCTAGAGCCCTGTTGATTATACCCACCATGATGACGACCCGAAGGAACATGATCGTCCAGGCGATGACGATGGCCAGCACAAACGCGCTGGACATCTCCGGTTCGCGCCGGCTGCGCTGGGAAAAGCTCAGCGTGACCGCCGTGCTCGACACCAAACCGCCGAGGATGCCCGTGAGCGCGAGTCCATGCTCATTTCCCAGCACTTTAACCAGCACATACCCCAGGAAATTCAGCCCCGCGATCAGCACGACCATCAGCCAGATTTTATAAGGATTGATGACGTCCAGTGGAGGTGGTCCAAAATTCTGATTGGGCAGGAGCGGCAAAATGATGACGCTGATCACGGCAAACGTAAGAGTCGCCTCGATATCGGCAAGCTCGACGCGCCGGGCTAAACGATGCAGGAAATCCTTGAAGGTAAGGAGCAGCAGGCAAACCACCGTTGCCACGCTGGCTACCCCACATGCTGCCAGCCGCATAACGCCCCGACAATGAAAGCGAGCATAGCGCTGATTTCAGTAGTGATCCCCAGCTCACCGCGGGCAGCCGTCGTCGCGTACGACACGATCACTAGAGCGCTTAAAGCAACGAAGGCGGCGATGATAAGCCAGCCTTGGTTCAGTTCCCGCTCCATAAAAGCGCCGACTGCGCCCAATAAGGCGATCAGCGCGAAGGTTCGCACACCGCCGAAAAAAGCTCGGCGTCGCGCTTTCGTTCGCGCTCAATACCAAGCAGCAGGCCGAGACCGAGCGCGGCGGCAAATCGGAGCGCCAGATCGAGATCAAACATCTAGCCGCTGCCCGGTCGATGATTTCTTAACGCCTTCACCAAAATTCCCATACGCAATCATTTCGTGGCCTATAGTCCGTTTTGCCGTCGCCAGCTCTTTCAACTTACTAGCGCTGACTTTTGGGTATTTGAGATCGCGGGAGTCATCAGCGCCTCGACTCTGGTCTGCGCGGACACCAACCTCGTTCGGCGATTCCCCTCCGGGGCAGCCATCACCAAACAGCTGCCACTCAGGACGCTCTCTGTGGATGTCTGCAGTAAGGCGTCCCTCATACTCGCCATAGTTCCATTCGACCAAGTCTCGGTCGATTTCAGCCACAGCTCCGAAGCCGGCTAGCTCGCAGGTCCGGGTGGAGATGGTCGTCGCGTCGCTCCGGATCGACGGTGTGCACGACCTTCTCGCCGCATTCGAAACCGTCCTTAATAAACGGTAGCAGCACGCGGTACTCGTCATCGCGGCTGTTGAAAAACGCGCAGATATGACGTGGAGGACCAAGTACTGCGCCAGCCAAGCCGAATCGGGCGGCTTCTCTCGTTCGAATCTGTTTCAGGAACCCTGCATTTATCGTCCGTCGAATCCATAAAGACTGTCTTTCTGATAGGCTAAGATGCCGTTAGATGCTCCCTGCATCACACCAGATATTCTTTGTTCGGATTGGTTTATATCGTGCTGCAAGTTAGACAGATAACGCAAACTTAATTGCCGTGCCAGAGCCAGATCACTGGAGCACTCCTCGTGGCTCTCCCGCATAGTGCGCCGTGCCAGCAAGCATTGGCGAATGCGGCAGGATTGCGTGTTATTGTAGACATGATGCGAATGAGTTTCCGAGGAATCGTGGACGGCTACGGTTGCTGGATTCGCGCGTGTGATTCGTAGCCTCGGCGAGTCGATTATGATCCGGCTTTTTAAAATCTTGTACCCGCACCCTATCGAATGCAATTTCTTCCAACATCCGATTCGCCGCAGCGAACGTTAGAGAGATCTGTTTAACTACTCTCATACTGATCGTAGGATACGTAGCTCTTGCCGTGTCGGGCTGCTCGGTCACGTCATGAAATCGACCTTTGGCCGGCATCATCCTCTCAGCGGGCGTATCTGGGATGTTTCCTCCGCCAGATTTATCGATCGCCAGAGTCTCGTCAGCCGTTTGGCTCGCGCCGATTTCTCCTCCTCGGCGAGAGGCACGACAACCTCGACCATCACCTGTTGCAGGCCGAAGTGCTGCGCAGCCTGATCGCCCTTGGACGCCGTCCCGCCGTAGGCTTCGAGATGTTCGGTCTCGACGACGCCAAGGCGATCGCCAATCATCTGGCTCGCGCTCCAAACGATGCCGCGGGCCTTGGTCGGGCCGTGAATTGGGACAAGAGCGGTTGGCCGGATTGGGCGATGTATCAACCCATCGCTGAGGCGGCGCTTCAGGCAAGGCTACAGATCGTCGCGACGAATCTGCCGCTCGCCACTGCTAGAAAGATGAACAGTGATGGCTTGGCGGCTCTTGAGCCATCCGTAAGACGCGAACTGGGTCTGGACCGGCCGCCGTCCGACGCTATGTTCGCGACCATGGCGGCTGATATTCGCGATTCCCATTGCGGCTATGCATCCGAGGAAAGCGTGAAAGCGATGGTCGGTGTACAGCGGGCCAGGGACGCTCAGATGGCGCAGAGCTTGATCGCAGCCGGCGACCCCGACGGTGCAATCCTGGTGGCGGGAGCGGGTCATGTCCGCAAGGATTACGGTATCCCCGTTTATCTCGCCGCAAAGGCCGCGGGTAAGCAGGTTATCAGCATAGCTTTCCTCGAAGTCGACGACCAGAAGCCCGAACCGCACAACTACGCCCTGCCCAATGGCCGATTGCCCTTTGATTATGTTTGGTTCACGGCGCGCGTCGACGACGAAAACCCTTGTGAAAAGTTCAAATCCCAGTTCGAGCAGCTAAAAAAGCGCAGTGACAAGTAAGAGACACTTGCAGCTTCGACGCACGAACGACGCGCTAAGCGATTCACTGCGTGAGGCTGATTGAGGTGTTGTCAGACGAACAATGAAGTTATGCAGGGTGAAGAACGGAAGTAATAAACTCCTTAATCTTCAATCAGCGTATAGGAGAGAGGAAGAAGATGTCCAAACCGACCACGGCTCTAATAGTTGCTGCTAGCCAGCGGCCTCTTTGTCTTCTCGGTGCAAGCCAGGAGCGCGACGACTCTCGACTCACACCCGCGAGACGCAATCGCACCGGCACTTTGCGACAGCTCATACCCGGCTATTACGTCTTCTCGTCCACCAGCTTTAACAGCGGCGTGATCGCCACCAGCGAAGGAGTCGTCGTCCTCGACGCGCTGGCTTCGGAAGCCATCGCGCGGCAAGAGCGCGAAGCCATCGCGCGTGAGATCAAGCAACCGGTTCGCTTTCTGGTTTCCTCGACTTTCCATAACAATTATACGTGGGGCAATGTTGCCTACCGGGACGTTGTCAAAATCGGTCACGAAGATTATCGCACCGATCTGTTCGCCCAAATGCAACGCGATCACGCGTCACCCGAGGAACAAAGGCCAGGCTGCCGCAAATAACCTACCGCGATCGCCTGACGATCCATCTCGGCGGCAAGGAGATTCAGGTCCTTTATTTAGGCAAGGGGCACACGAGGAGCGACAGCATCATTTTCGTGCCGCAAGACCGTATCGCCTACGTGAGCGAGCTATTTTCTCCGACCAATTTCTCTACATCAACGACGGCTACGGCGTGAGCTGGCTGAAAACACTGGATGCGGTCGAAGCCCTCCCGGCCGACATCATCGTGCCGGGGCATGGCCCCATTCCCGAAGATCCCAGAGAAACCCGGAAAGGGCTGCATCGCTTTCGTCAGATGTTGGTCGATTTGCGCGACGCCGTGCAAAAGAGATCGCCCGCGGGGCGCCACGGAAGATCAGGCCGCCGCCGCAATCAAACTTACCTCAGTACGAACAGATGCAGGGATACAAATCCCAAAGAGAAGTCGCCGTGCGCCGGACGTACCGGGAAATCATGGGCACGCTTAAGTGAAATAAGGCGTTTGGATTAAGGAATCGGGCCTGCCTCGTTGTGTTTTTCTACTTCAAAGTGTCAGTTAGGTGGAAACCGTTACCGGAATCTGATATCCGGACTAAGAATAAATCGAGCGGGTGGGATCACCGCAGGCGCAACGCAATCGATAAATGAAAAACTTCACAATGCAAATGTCGGACACTTTCACGGGGTCGACGAAGTCGAGCTGCGTTCTCGCTACCATATCGCCGAAGCATTTTCCGATTATTTCCCAGTCGCCGAATTTTCTCATTACGACGCTTTTGACTGTCCCTGGCGACTCTTTGAAGCGGGAGCGAAGAACTCTCATTACACTTATTCAGCGCCCGCTCCGATGCTCACCTGCCGAGGAGGTCTCGTCCTTTGTTCTTAAAGTGTACAAGTATCCTTTTTTCCACGGCTTCGGACGGGGTTTCAAATTTCAAAAGCTGAGCGGGAATTTGACAGCCTTCGCTACCTGAACGAAATAGGATTAGATGCCGCTCAAGCGGTCGGCTATGGTGTCGAGCGGACTACGCTCGGCTTAGTGCGATCTTGTTTTATTATCACTCGATTTATCGACGACTCGATTAATCTATCCGAGTGGTACGTCGAACTGAAACGTCATGAAAAGCTCGATGGCAAGAGTGTGGATGAGCTTTTTTACTCAATTGGGACGGATATTCCGTCGTCTGCATCAGGCGCGTTTCTTTCTGTTTACGGCGAATTCGAAGAACATTCTGATCCGTAATTACCTGAATCGAGGCGATGAGGTATTTTTAATCGATCTTCCCTATGCCTCGATTCCTCAAGTGGCAGCTGCTTGCGCGTTGGGCACAAGCTCGAGATATAGGAGTTCTCTTTGGCAATGTCACGGCGTCTCTATCGGCCACGGCCATCAGAGTTATTTTACCGAGCCTATTTACCGGATCCGCTGGGCTTTCCTTCAAACACCGTCCGACGGCATGCGGCGCGGCAAATGCGCGCTAAGCAAAATCAAGACACTGATCTCGCGATGGGTACACGATATCAAGCGCTACTGTTCGGGAAAAGCACGCCGAACGTCGGTTTTTGATCCACACGGAAGTCACGAATGGATGAGAATATACTGGCTCGCTATAACAGCGCCGAGGGCGCCGATGATTATCTTCATAAATTCGAACGTCACTGGACTGAGCGTGTCAACAACTGGCATGAACAGCGTCTGATCCGACGCTTTCTCCGTTCGGTCTCAGCAGTCGATCCCAACGGTTTGGCGCTCGATCTGCCGTGCGGCTATGGACGTCTCTATTCGATCGTTCGCGAGCTGGGAATACCCGTGGTCGAGGGCGATTGGAGTTTCCCTGCTGACAACCGCGCGGGGATTCATGCGCGTCGTTACGCTCTGGAGCCTTCACAAAACTATGTGCGGGCGAACGCCCTCGCCTCTGCCGTTTAGCGGCGGCGCTTTCGAATTCGTGCTGTCAGCGAGACTCTCGCATCATATCCGGGACTATGAACAACGATTGCAACATCTACGAGAGCTCCTGCGCGTGAGCCGTAAATGGGTAATGTTTACCTACTTCGATGCTGGCTCGGTCAAGAATCGGCTGCACGAATTTCGCAGACGATCTCATGGCAAACGAGCGAAATGGACCCTGACACTCGCGGAGGTCCAGACGATCGGCCGTGCCGAAGGTTTCGAAGTCATCAAATGGGCGTGGATTTCTCGCTACTTTTCAGGCCACCGCTACGTGCTGCTGCGCCGAAATTGATTGCGACCGGACTTGGGGATTTGGGCTCAGGTCATGCCGTGTCCGCCACGCATCCCACGTTGCTGGAGCCCATATCACACCATCGCCTAGAGCGGCGCGTTAGTCACAAAGCCATTGAACGTAAATTAACTCGAAACCTGCCTCAGTCTATCGTGGTCTCAACTTAACTGGTTGGCCCTCGTGGCGAGGAATGGTGATGGGCAATGAGCCATTCGCCGCCATCCTTGATGAGGAAGCATGGTGAACCGCGACGGTCCTGGTACAGGCTGACCGTCCTTCATGCGGGTAAAGTCGTAAAAGCCAGTAACTATTACGGCGTTGTCATTGGAGCACCATTGTGTGCCGTTCGCCAATGGCGTTCTTATTTCCACTTCCTTTTAGATTCTGAGAAATAAGCCCGGATTGCGTCGGTGCCCTGCGATAAAGCCGGACTTTACGGTTCCGAGGAGAATGGCATCCGGGCGATAATTTTTCGTCACTGCCTCCGGATCGTTTGAACTGTATGCCGCCGACCAACGATCAATGACTGCATTCGCTTCTTCGCCTGAACCGGCTATCGCAATCAAGGGCAAAGTTAATATTGCCAGCAGAACAAGTGAAAAATTCCAGCCGGTTTTTGCAAGCTTGGGATATTCATAAAATCCTCCATGAATGGACGACCGACAAAGTGGCGTTCCGACACTCTATACGTCACCGCTTTAATGAGGCTCAACGCTTGGGCCGAACTTGCCAACGCTCTCGGCGTATTCGACACTATCGGCAACCTCGTCTCCGAAATAGAGAACCGTCTATCCTTGACATCGACGATCGTTAGATCGCCGGTCTCGCTGGTGTACCAGTAGAAACCATTTTTCATGTTTCTTGCCTCCGCGCGGTTCTATTCAGGGACGAAATGCTCTGTGCTTAAAAACCGGTTGATGATATTACAGTTGAAGCTACTCTACTACCATAGATCAGATTAAGCGAACCGAACGTCTTCTGCCCCATCAGGCTGAGGAGGTGATAGCACTTATTATTTCATTTCGCGACCGGAGGAAGCCGGACGTGTGCTGGCTTCAAAACTTTCCAGCTACGCAGGCCGGTCTGATGTGGCTTCGTGCTCGGACTTCCGAGAGGTGGGGTCCCGGTAGCATTCGAGGTAGCAAAAATTTTGAAAGTTCCACTGGATGTTTTCGTAGTGCGTAAGCTTGGCGTACCAGGACATAGAAGAGCTTGGGCCATGGGAGCGACCGCAACCGGTAAGGTGCGCGTCCTTAACGAAGATGTCATTAAGAGGCTTGCTATACCTGACGAAGTCATCGAGTCAGTCGCGACGGGGAAGAACGCGAACTCGCGCGTCGAGAACGGCGGTATCGCGAAAACCGTACGCCGGTTGCCAGTTGACGGCAAAACGGTCGTTTTGGTGGATGATGGTTTAGCAACGGGCTCGACGATGCGCGCCGCCGTTTTGGCTTTGAGAGCCCGAAACCCGGCGAATCTCGTTGTCGCTGTTCCCGTTGCCGCATCGGAAGCTTGCGAGGACTTCAAGAATAAAGTCGACGAGATCGTATGCGCTACAACCCCTGAGCCGTTTCATGCAGTGGGTCAATGGTATAAAGAATTCTCACCAACAAGTGATGAAGAGGTTTGCGAACTTCTTAGCCGGGGAGCCCAAAACCAAGGCCAGCAAGACTTACAACAGAAATAACCAGAGTGATGGATAAAATAGGAGAGCGTCTCATAGTATCGCCCAACGATTGAGTCACTCGCTCTACGAAAAATTCTTTTTTATTGACGGGACAGAATGGCGTGGACCGATGACGGACTTGGACGAGTTTTCACTTCGCAGAGCTAACCTGTCGCCGGCACCCGCATTTTTGAGCTGACCTTGCAGTGACTGCGACAAGATTTCCTGCTGCAGCGAAGCCTTTGTCGTTAACCACAGATTTTCCCGCTTCGACTGACGGGTTGTCGGCATTTATAAAAACTCCTGCTGCAAAGACCGTTGTCCAGAGACCATCCTTGTTACCAATGGCGGACTGCGTAATATTAGCGGATGATTTTTCGATAATAGGGTTTACGACCTGAGATCCTAAAGCCAACGGTAAGGATAGTCAAACTTGGGTTAATAACTTTCGCGGGCGGAATTGCCGTAGAAGCGCGATGAAAGGAGAAAGGCATGGTAACGAACACGGGTTTTAGAGGATTTGTGCTCGTCGGCGTGCATGATGATTTTCGCGCTGACCCTTTGCGGCTGTATCTTGGCGGCGGTGCCTCTGATCATCTATGCCACCAGAGGATCAAGCACCAGTACCGCGACGGTCTTGATTAACCGGGACGCGGCGACGGTTTATGCTGATGCGGTGAAGGTCGTAAAGCAGCGGGGCTTTACGCAGATCACAAAGCAGGATGACGCAAAGTACTTTCTGGAAGGAACCAGAAAGGGGAAGAACGCGACTCTGCAAGTTATTCCGGTTGAGAGCGATCAAAGCCGCATCATCATTACCATCGAAAACGACAAGGACGCCACAGGTATAAACGAAGCGGTAGAAGGTCTCGTGCAAATCTGCCGTCAATTGGGTGTTCAGTGCCAGGAACAAAAGAGTTGATGATCGATTTTCACTCAGCTCGCTCGGCCAGGGAAGAATTTATCTTTAGAGCCAACGTACGAACGATATAAGAACCTGTACGATATCAATCTTTTTCGCTTGAGCCGCGCTTGCCGGATGCGCCTCGACAAATGTCATCAGATGCTACTAGAGTCCACGCAATCCTTCACATCGGGGCGTCTCGGCTTGGCAGGTGTTTCAACGCACCGGACAGGAACAACGCCTCGAACATGATTAGAGGACTTCTTCGAGTGGAAGCATTCGGCCCTGCTGACAGGGCTGCTCATCGCAGGAGTCATAGAGCCCTCTAGCGGCGGACTGGAGTGAGCGCACCCGGATCTTCGGTGGCTTAATCCTCTTCGGGGTCAATCTCGGTCGTGCTCCTCATCGTCTTCGATCAACGGTGGAGCGGTGGTTGGCGTTTGTCTCTGCTAGCGCCTCATCCTCGCAAGCAATATCGTGCATGAGACTTTATCAAACTGGGCGGAAGTAGCTGCGATCGTGTATCACTGCTTCACTCGTGTTTGTCGGCTTCTTGCCGTCGCAGTGATCCTGAAACGCATCTTTCCCCAGGAGAGCATCCGCACCGATGCCGTGATCGGCGCCCTCTGCGGCTACCTGCTGGCGGCCGTCACCTGGGCCAATGCCTATGCGTTGCTTTATCGTGCTTCGGCCCGGCTCCTTTCGCGTTGCGGACGTGATCGCAGGGCGGCTCGGTTGACTGGCATCTGCGGCGCTTTTACTTCAGTTACTTCAGTGTCACGACGCTTACGAGCCTCGGCTACGGCAGACATCACGCCCAGAGGTACCGTTGCTTTGTCGCTGTCGTGGCTCGAAGTGGCGTGTTCGGACAGTTCTACATTGCGGTTGTGGTCGCTCAACTCGTCGGGCTGAGGTTGGCGCAGTCGATCGGACGGGAGCGTGGGAATTGATGGTATCTCGCCGTTACGGCAACGAAGGGTAAATCCGGATCTGGCCATTTCGCGCATGGCCCCCGTTCTCGCACACAAGTCGATGACGAGTCGGAGCCAGAGAATGACTGCGAACCTCAGAAATGCTTTTTGCGATCGATCTGTTTTTTTTTCTTGGTAACCTATTTGAGATTCATTGATTGAAATCACCCTTGTATTTCAACTTTGCTTCGCTGGGCATTCTCCTGCACGATGACTTTCATTTCGCTACCTCCTTAGTCGATAGTTAAAACTTGAGAGCAATGCTGCTTTGGTCACCGCGCGATCTCGAACCTGTGTAGATCATTGCCCTCGAACAGTTCAAGGTGTCACATGCCAACAAGGTATTTGGACGGCTACAAAATCAGAGAAACCCTGATACCGAATTACACCTGTACTTGAAAATGTTCCAGGCAGACGGGGTCAATACTGGAAGCACGCAAATGTTGGCTTTCTGGTCTCAAGCAAGCGCTGCCTGTGTTGGAGTCAACGCCGGTAAATATCACCACTGATGCGATATTACCGAAATGGAGGTAAGAGAATGAGTAAGAACGCGAAAAATTCAGATGATCCGCGATACGCCCAATTTTGAATGATCGAGCGTAGTCGACAGCCTCTGCTTACATGGTTCCGACCTCAACTGAGGAAAGGAGAATGACCATGTACTTTACCAATGACTCAATGCTTCCCGAAAACCAGCAGCCGCTGATCATCACGGTGGCCCCCTATGGCCCGCAGTGTGGCTGCCGAGTGATCCCGATGATATCGCAGTCACTTGGGAAGAACAGACTCAAAGGGGCGGTAGATTGTTACACCGCCGAGGGTGTGCAGGCGTGCAATCTCGGAGTGCCGATCCTTGCCGCTGAAATCGCGGAACTCTCGACCGAACGTCGCTAGTGCTAGAGCTAGCCGCAATAGGAGGTTCGCTATGATCACTCGCAGCCGTGCGATATCAATCTTTTTCGCCTTAGCCGTGCTTGCCGGATGCGCCTCGACGAATGTCACCCAGCAAACACCCATGGCGAGCCCGGGGCTCGCCCGCCCCAATCAAATCTGGGTCTACGACTTCATCGCCGACCCGGCCAGGCTCCCCGCCGATTCCTCTATAGGCCCCGGCCTCAGTGCGCCGAGCACACCGCTAACGGCCGAGGAATTGGAAACCGGGCGTAGGCTTAGTGCCATCATCGCCAAAGAGCCTGGTTGCGGATATCCAGGCCATGGGTCTTACCGCGGTGCAAGCCGGTCCGGGAGCGGCGCCGCGAGTTGGCGACGGCGTACTTCGCGGTTACTTGGTTTCGGTTGAGGGCGGCAGCGCGGGCAAGCGTTTTGTGATTGGATTCAGCGCAGGGAGTTCGGAGCTGGATACGGTGGTGGAAGGCTATGTAATGACGGCCCAGGGCTTACGCCAACTTGGATCAAGGACGCTCAGCTCGTCCGGAAGCAAGACGCCCGGAATTATCGCGCCGGCCGCGGTCGCGATTGCGACCCGCAATCCGATAGGACTGATCGTCGTTGGCGCGACGAAGATTTATGGCGAGGTGAGCGGCAGCAATACGCTTGAGGGGAGAGCCAAGGCGATCGCCGATGCAATTGCAGAGCAGCTAAGGATCATATTCCGGGACCGCGGCTGGATAAGCTGAGAGAGAGTGCAGCTCTGAAAGGACTGGATGCCAGCGAGCCGGTTGCAAAGATGTTTGGCAGAAAATGCCAGGACGATTTTCGTGTTTCCCAATATGATTAAGGTCGGTCGAGTAGTGAGGAGCGAGCAAGGCCAATGGAAGTGAGTCGAGTCGTGTTATGCGGGAGAAGACCACAGGGGGTTGAAGGCTAAAGAAAGAAGCAAGGAGAAAATCGTATGGACAATCAAACCGACAAATTTGACCGTTCGATCCTGCCGATCCCCGATCCGCAGCATGTGGGGCTAACCACCTATGACGCAAAGGATCCGGACACCAACTTTCCGCCGATCGAGCGCCCATCCGGACCCAAGGGCGCGCCTAACGTGCTGATCGTCATGCTCGACGACGTCGGCTTCGCGCGTCAAGCGTTCGGCGGGCCCTGCCAGACGCCGAATTTCGGCTGGCGGCCAACGGCCTCAAGATAACCGCTTCCAGACCGCGCTGTGTTCGCCGACCCGGCAGGCGCCGTTGACCGGTCGCAACCACCACTCGGTCGGCATGGGCGGCACCGAGATCGCCACCTTCTGCGCCCGGCTATACCTCGGTTCTGCCCAACACAACGCGCCGCTGGCGACTCGTTGAACGGCTACTCGACGGCGCAGTTCGGCAAGTGCCACGAAGTGCCGCGTGGGAGACCAGTCCCCTGGGGCCGTTCGACCAATGGCCCACGGCGGCGGGGCTTCGAGTACTTCTACGGCTTCATCGGCGGCGAGACCAACCAGTAGGCGATCCGGCGCATCTACGAGGGCACGACGCCGATCGAGCCGCCCAGGACCGCCGGAGGAGGGCTACCACTTCACCGAGGACATGACCGACAAGGCGATCGACTGGGTCGCGCCAGCAGAAGGCGCTGATGCCGGACAAGCCGTTCTTCATCTACTTCGCGCCCGGGCGCGACGCACGCGCCGCACCACGTGCCGAAGGAATGGGCCGACAAGTACAAGGGCAAGTTCGACCAGGGCTGGGACAAGCTGCGCGAGGAGACCTTCGCGCGCCAGAAGGAGCTGGGCGTCGATTCCGCCGGATGCCGAGCTGACGCGAGCGGCCCGCGGAGATTCCGGCCTGGGACGACATGACCCGACGAGCTGAAGCCGGTGCTGGCGCGCCAGATGGAGGTCTACGCCGGCTTCCTCGAGCACACCGACCACCACGTCGGCCGGCTGATCGACGCGCTGCAGGACCTCGAGATGCTCGACGACACGCTGATCTACGTGCATCATCGGCGACAACGGCGCCTCGGCCGAGGGCACGCCGCAACGGCACGCTTCAACGAGATGATCATCCTCAACGGCTCGCCGGCATCGAGACGCCCGAGTTCCTGACCGCGCGGATCGACGAGTTCGGCAGCCCGAGGTCGTACAACCACTACGCCGTCGGCTGGGCGCACGCGATGGACACGCCCTACCAGTGGACCAAGCAGGTGGCCTCGCACTGGGGCGGCACGCGCAACGGCACGATCGTCCACTGGCCGAACGGGCATCAAGGCGAAGGGCGAGATCGCGCACGCAGTTCCGCCACGTGATCGACGTCGCCCCGACCGATCCTCGAGGTCGCCGGCCTGCCGGAGCCGACGATCGTCAACGGCGTGCAGCAGAGCCGCTGGAAGGCGTCGAGCATGGCTGTACAGCGTTCGACGACGGCGACGGCGCCGGAGCGCCACGACCTGCAGTACTTCGAGATGTTCGGCAACCGCGGCATCTACCACAAGGGCTGGACCGCGGTGACGCGGCACAGCGATCCCGTGGGTCGTCGGCCGAAAGCTGCCCGCGCTTCGACGACGACGTCTGGGAGCTCTACGACGGCCAGACGGACTGGACCCAGGCGCACGACCTCGCGGCAGAGCAGCCCGGACAAGCTGCGCGAGCTGCAGCGGCTGTGGCTGATCGAGGCGACCAAGTACAACGTGCTGCCGACTGGACGACCGCACGGTCGAGCGCCTTCGATGCCGGAGATGATGGCGGGCCGGCCGACCACTGGTCAGTGGGCAGACTCGCAGCTGCTCTTCGGCGGCATGGGACGGCTTGCGCGAGAACAGCGTCGTGGTGAGCGTCAAGAACAAGATCGTTCTCGGTCACGGCCGAGCTGGATGATGCCGGACGGCGGCGCCGATTTGGGTGTGATCATTGCGCAGGGCGGCCGGTTCGGCGGGATGAGTGTGTCTGTGCCAGGACGGAAAGGCGAAGTTCGCCTACAACGTGCTCGGCCTGCAGGAATCTTCACCACCGACGTCCAGACGAGACCATCTCCGGCCGGGCACACATCAGATGCGCATGGCGTTCGCGTACGACGGCGGCGGCTCACAAGGGCGGCAACGTCACGCCATTACGACGGACAAAAGGTGGGCGAAGGCCGTGTGGAACGGTCGGTCCCTGATGCTTTTCCGCCGACGAAACGACGGACGTCGGATATGAAACCGGGACTGCGGTAACCCGACTACGATCGGCACGCGAGCAGGTTTGGCGGCAAAATCCATTAGTACAGATCGATCTTGGCCAAGACGACCAAAATCAGCCGATCCTGCCCTGAAGACCGGATACGCAGCTATGACGAGGTAGTAAAAAGAACACGAGTGACTCTTTCACAAAGCCGGCGGCAGCAATCGTCATTTAATCAGATAGTCGACCATGCAAAAACATCTTTGTGATTTCTGGTCGCGCGCCGGCCTCGTCCCATAGAGACTCCCTGACATTGCGGTGACCTGGTCGAACCAAACACCAAGCCGGTATTCCCACTTCGCTAGACGGAGGTGCCGAACTATCGCATTCGCCTGGAAAGTTCCGCGGGCAAAGCAATGGCAAAGTTAAAAAATTGGCTTGCAAAAGTGTCTAGCGGCGCTCAAGCAGACGCTACGAGGATCAACAATCTCCAGGTGTCGGGGGCTTGATTGCGGTCATGTGGGTTGTCCGTCCAGCGGTGGGAGCAGCTCAGTGATGACTTTCAGTACGATGCCGGACCAGGGCCGACATGCGCGGATGCCGGCGCTTAAACGAAAATGATGCCGAGGCTCACCCAAACACCGGCACTGAAATAGAGACTCATCCAAAGCACCTCTTTTCGCCAGTCATCACGTGTCTGAGTGACCCGACGGCGCACGACAGCGTCTTTCAAGCCCTCGACAACGCGGAGATAACGCAAGCCCGCGCGTTTGCCGATCCGCCAGCGCGTAATATAGAGGGGATATCCACCATCAATATTAGGGCGGCTGTTCCGGCACAAGCGATCAAACCGATCGGGACCCACATCGGCGGGGCGCCAGCCGTGTGTTGCCAGTAGATCACCAAACCGGCCGCGACCAGACCGACCATTATCGACCACAACAGTTCCTCGACTGCATGCCCGATGTTGATTGAGCGTGGCAACGGCAAACCAGCACGCCAGTTCCGCCACGACGATGATTGGCAACACCGCTAGTCCGATCGTGCCGATAACCGAAGAGCCGGTTAGCGCCGACAGCTTGAACAGCAAGAGCGCGCACTGCCACGCGAAACACAGCTCGGCAACCGTGGCAACGGTTCTACCCACAATAACCGAGGAAAGCGGAGACGTCCCAAAGGCACATCCGCTCCAAATCTACCCTCGGAAGAATCGATCGAAACGCGCAGGCTGCAACGAAGAGACCGGACAGGGCGAGCTGTTGGGATCGATAGACGTCGGACTCCCACAGCAGCCCCTAGGCAGCGAGGCTCCACAACACGATATTCCCAACCGAAACGGCGCAGAACAGTTGCCACCAGCGAAACGTCAGCCTGTCCGGAATCATTGCTGTCGCATCTTTACATTTGCCGAGTGGATTGATGGTCTTGTGGAGTTTTCCGGCGCAAGTCGTTCACGTATTCCATAAAGTAATAGCTCCGTCTCGAAACTCGGCAAAATACATCAGCACTTGAGATTTAACAATATTGAAGCCAAAATAATCGGGATTTAACAATATCTTAACCAAGATCATCCTCGTGATCTGAGCGCAGATTTGGCAACCAGCGCAAAATCGCCCCGCCTAGACAACTGTGACGGAGGTGAAAAAATGCTGCGGTCTTACGATGAGGAACGCACATCGCTGAAAGTTCTATGGATGCTACCGCCCTATTAGCTCTGTACGGAACCTTCGTCTTTACTTTTCAGGTAGCGATCGTTGATTAATTGCCGGGCATCGATCATCGCGTGTTTTTCCTTCGGAGGAGAGTGCTGAGGAGCAGCTCGTCTTGCGAGATTCAAACCCCGATCTCAACATTCAAACGCAGTTCACTCGTTGATGTCGTTACAAGCACGAATACATCTCATCATTGACCGGATCTAAAACGTGACGGATCTCTACCGCATTTTGTCCGCGTGCCAGAAACAAAAAGCCCCAAGAACTGCTGTCTGCAGCAGCGCTCGGGGCTTATCTTTGTTGGGCTTTGAAGGCTCGTCTGGGTTTTAGTCGACCATTGATTTTTGAATGGCATTCAATGTCCGGAACGTTTGAAAATGCGCGGATCAGTAGCGTCTCATATGTTGCAGTTTGGTTCCGGACAAGTTGCGACGAAGATCGTTGCCAGACATATCGACAAGGCGTCGGAATGTCGACGTTGCTGCGGTGAGCAATGCCCAGTTTTTACCCGGTACTTGGAGAGTTGTGCGCTACCTGAGTCGAGCGCTCAGAGTAACGATCCGGAGTTCGAGAAGGAATATCGGTCGTATCTAATGAGCTGGAAGAACTCGTCGGAGAACTTCCACGCGATACAGAAATCATCGCGCTTCTCAAAGCAGAATCAGCGACGAAGTATTACAAGTCCTGGCCCCGCAATTGCTCCCCTCGATTGTGCTTTAGCAAAACCACCAGAAAGGAACTCTCAAACTGGCGAAGAAATCTGCCAGGTTTCCGAAGCAGCTATACACCGAAGTGAAGAACGGTCAGTTTACAAACTGTCTCGTGAAGCATTCTGAAAGTTCGGCTGCGCCATCGAGAATATTAAGAAGAAATGCGTAACCCACCGCCAAGTCCCAAGGCACTCAAAACCTCGATCTCTAAAGACGCCATCGATCAGCTATTCCGCCAAGCACGGACACACTCGGCCTGGCTTGCGAGCAATACGTAACTGAACGAAGCATAC